>Ga0187875_10000118_pt1 | contig 70070 bp, 71 predicted proteins | sample June2016WEW_17_1_2_FD_132978 | JGI IMG/M metagenome (GOLD analysis project Ga0187875, IMG submission 132978) | Peatland microbial communities from SPRUCE experiment site at the Marcell Experimental Forest, Minnesota, USA - June2016WEW_17_10 | ecosystem: Environmental > Terrestrial > Soil >... | reverse complement strand
GTTATCTTTCTTCATGGTGCGTGTATCCTTTCCTTTTTTATTGGCCGGTCAACTGTCGCGAAACAATTAACCGGTGGATACACCACCTGTATTCCTAAACACAACTTTTAATTATATCTCAAAAGGCATGGCAGAAGACCATGTCAGGTAAGGATCAGGGATCCGAGTGTAAGCGAACTACTTTTGAAGTGTCGAAATGAATTGGATGATGTCAAAACTGGGGGGGCTTACTAAACTCCTGATGTTGTTCAAAATCTTAAACAGGTGTCACACTTTTCGTTCGCCACCCATCTCACTTTTACTGCACCCTTTGCAAAATTTCGAGCAAAAATCAAAGAAGTGTCTTAAACCCCAATTTGTAAATCTTTGGAATATATGGTGTGGCGGAATTGAACCCGCACATCCTCAATGACCGAGGGATTTTAACTCTTCCGGTGTGTTAAGGTTGAGAAAAAGGCGTCCGTCTTTGTCGAACGGTTTTATTTTTTCTTCCGTAATGCGGAGTATTCGCGCTTCTTTGTACAATCCTGTAATCTTGAGTTCATCGGAATCGATCATTCGTTTCATAGCAAAAAGGCAGTTTCGGGAATAAAGGGCGTGCAGGGGCTGGAATCCTTCGGGAAGTTCGGGAACGATAATGTCATATCTGCCCCTCTGATCAATCATATAAAGTATAAAATCTTTATTGAGATAGGGCATATCGCAGGCGCTGACAAAAGCGTAAGAATTTTTCGCGTAAAACAGGCCTGTGAAGATTGCTCCCGCCGGACCTTTGTCTTTGTAAATATCAGTAACAATAGAGGCGTCGGCAAATTCAATACAGGCAAGAGGATCGTTTGTGACGATAATAATTTCGTTAAAGATCTGACCATAAATGTTTAGCGTTTTTTCAATCAGGCGTATCCCGTCAATTGGCAGAAATGCCTTATTGACGCCTGTGCGGGAATTTTTACCGCCTGCTAATAATATTCCGGTTATGTTCATCTTCATTATTATTCCGAATTTGTGTTTATGCTGTCTTTGTTTCTGAATCTCTGCACATTGAGCATAAATATTTCCAGCTTGTTTATCACATTGGGCGGTAAAAGGTTTCCGTCAATTTCAACCGACATTATCGGATATTTTTGTTCCCTTGCCCACGGAGTCAGAACACCTTCAATCACCCGTCCGATTAAACAGGCAAAAGGAGAAATGTTAACGATACCCGAATATCCATCCATCATCGCCGTGGCGGCGGCGCCGCTCGATATGCTTATTTCAGAATAAAGCTCGCGGTTTACAAAGTGTTTTTCGGTATTCTCCATCATCTCCCGCATATTTTGAGGAGAATCGGGAATCAACCCGGTTGAAGCCAGTATTCCGTGAATATTTTTTTCCACATTATGCTTGTAAGCCTGTTCAATATTCCACTTTATTAAATCCATAAATTCTTTGGAGGCAGGCCGGCGATACCAGGGAAGTAAACTCAACCTTTTTTTAAGTTCGTTATAACGCATAAAATCGCAATAATAAACCCATTCGGAGACACCCGATACCTTGCCGATAATTCCGCGACGGCTGAAATGCTGAATTAATTCGTCCACGGCAAAATCATCGCGGCGCACGTAAATCTCACCGACAATCAGCACTTTAGGGCATTTATCTATATTTATCTTTAATGGTATTTTGGCAATATCAGTCGATATTTCTCTCAAAACAGGAAGCATTTTGGTAACATCTTTTTCGGCCGTATTGATCATTTTTTGCCAGAGCCTATCGTAATCCTTCATGGCCTGTAACGGATCAGCCGCGCATGTTTTTAAGGATGTTTCCAAGTCTTTCATGTAATCGCCCAAAACAAACACCCACCATGCATATTTGGAAAATTCCGGTCCAAGCTCATTGTAGGAATTATCCGAATCCAGCGTGAAAACGACGACGTTTTCCATGCGCAAATCCCGGAATAGGTTTTGAAAAAAGACAAAATACTGGCCGGTTCGGCAGGGCCCTGTCGTTGTCGGAACAAATAATATATAGATTTCATCTTTACGGTATTTTCCGGAAGACAAATATTTAAGTGTGCTGCCCAGAACAAGATGCGAGGGCAGGCATTCCTTGCCGGAGGCGTGATTGCGGGCCATTTGCAGCGTGTATATATCAGGCACAGGCATGGTTTCCGCGTTAATGCCGAAACCGCGGGTCGCCGCGCCGATCAATTCCGCCGACAGCCTGCCCATATTGGATAAGAGCAACTTCACACGGGGATTGTTTTTAACCGGTATCTTTTCTCCGGTGATCGTGTTTTTAATGTGAATCTCTTCACCGGGATTATTGATGAACCGCAAACCATTGTCATATCTTTCTTCACGGATACCGCTAAGCTTTAAGCGGTATCCTTCGATGATGTCCAGAAACGCTTCGATACGGGTATCCACGCCGGCATCAGCCGTGTGGGAATCCAGTTCCAGAACAAGGAAAGGTTTGGCGCCCATCATCCACTTCAGATAGTGCAGCATAAAGGAATCCGGCGCGCAGGAAAAATTGGATATGTAGGTGATAAAGATGTTATCTTCTTCTTTTATGAGCCTGCATGCCTTCATATCCTGCTGACCGTAATACCAGTACATATTGGGATAGATGGTCTGAGTTTCAAACGGAAGAATATCAAAAGGGATAACCGAATAACCGCGGGATGTGTATTTGCGGGGAATATCCATATTGGCATCCGTCGTGAAGGAATTATACGGCCGCCCCAGAATCGCTATTACCGGCCGTTTGGCCCGACGGGCATCAGCAATAGCCCCTCTGCCCAATTCGGAAAATCTGGCATTGCACTCCATTTGTTTTTCGCAGGCCGCGGCAAAGGCTTCTTTTGCCTCGGTTTCGTTAAAACCAAGTTTTGCGGCCATCTCAATAAAGGGCAGGGCGGCTTTTTCCTTTCCATACATAAAGCTGATGACCGGCGCTAAATATTTTTCCTCCGGAATCTCCGGGAAAGCTTTCTTGATATAATAGGGAAGGCTCTGCGTTATAGGGCAGAAATTGGCCGGAGCATTTTTTTCATAGCTTTCCATGTCGCGGAAATGCGGCAGAAAAATGTAATCTATTTTACGGTTAAAGATGTCCTGGACTGCTCCGTGCGCGATTTCCGCGGGAAAACAGTAATTGCTTTCCACTCGCGCCGTTCCCCCCGGTGAAATTTCCTCAGAGACAAATGTTTCCACGCCCAGGTTATGGAAGAACCATGAATATAGAGGCCAGAGCGTATAGATGGAAAAGCACCGGGGAATGCCGACAACAAAATCTTTTTTTCTGATAAAGTCCTCAGGGTTGGGAGCGCATTCCACGAAGAGAATATTATTGCGTTTATCAATATAGTCGATAACTTCTTCTTCGTTAAAGACCTTTTTCTTCCGGATGTTGGCGTATTTATTACAACGGCCGCCGAACATGTATTTGTTGCCGTTGACGTTGAGAATGCGTATCGGACAGAAGTTTTCGCAGGCTTTGCATTGAAATTCTTTTTCGTAAATAATTTCGGTGGCCAGAATTTTTTCGATACTGTAACTTGTTTTCGTCAGGAATCCTTCTTTGAGCTTTTGTCCGGCCAGAATGCCGACGCCGAAACAACCCATCAATTCAGGATCGGGCGGCACCAGAATATCCCTGTCCAGAAGCATCGCAAAGGCCAAAGGAATGGCCTTGTTTTTGGCAACTCCTCCCTGCAGAACAATATTTTTCCCCAAAGTTCTGTTGCCGACGACCCGGTTGAGATAGTTGGAAACAATGGAGGTGACGATGCCTGCCGTGATGTCTTCCCTTGATGCGCCCTGCTGGATAGCTTTACGGACGTCCGAATTTATAAAGGCGGAACAATGTTCGCCGAATTTCAACGGTTCTTTTGCCGCAAGAGCAATATCGCCGATTTCCATCGCATTGGAAATATTCAAATCCCCCTGGGCGGATTCTTCCAGAAACGATCCCGTTCCCGCGGAGCAGGCTTCATTCATGGCGTAATCTATCGGGACTTTATTTTTCAGAAAGACATATTTGGCATCCTGTCCGCCGATTTCGAATATGGTATCGATATCTTCTTTGTAAAAAGTTGTGCCGACGCTGTGGGCGATGATTTCATTATATACAGCCGGAGTTTCCAGAAATACGCCAAGAAGCTCACGTGATGAGCCGGTTGTCGCGGCAAGCGTTATATTGATCCCGCCGGCTCCTGTATCTTCTTTGATTTGTTTTTGCATTTCAACGAAGCAATTTTTCAGCGCCTTAACCGGGTCGCCGTGCGTGCGCCCATAGAAAGATGCCGTAATTTCACTGGTTTCCATATCAATTAAACAGGCCTTGGTCGTGGTCGATCCGCCGTCAACACCGAGGATATATTCTTTCCCCGCGATAACTTTTGATTTTTTGGAGGGAAGACAGGTCACCCTCCCTTGAGCCGTCTTGAGGCTTTTAAATCTTTTAAATTGAACACTGTTTTGCTTGAAAAGATTTTCAGCGGAAGGCAATATGCTTCCCGAATTTACGGCCATGAGCGCCGCTCCATAGGCTTCGAAATAAGTAGCCTGTTCGGGAATTATAAATTTATTTTCCGGCATCCTCTCCTGAATAAAGCGAATGATGTGTTGATTTTGCGTGATTCCGCCGACAAGGAGCACCTTCTTGTTTATTATTTTCGCCTTTTTGATAAAATCAACAACCTTGGCAGCCATTACATCGCAAAGCGACACAACAATGTCGCCCCTGTTGGCTTCGCCTTTATTCAATCGGTGGGTACAGTCGCTTTTCAGGAATACGGAACAGCGCGAAGAAAGTTTTAAAGCCCGGCTTTGTTCAGGAATCGAATGGATGTCATTGAGAGTCATATTCATTCGGGCAAGTTGCTGCTTGAAGAATTCGCCGGTGCCGGAGGCGCATTTGTTCCCTGAAAAACTGGTTATTATTTTCCGGTTTTTGTCTATCGTATAAACAACGAGATCTTCACCGCCGAGTGACACTACAGCATCAACCTCGTCATTAATATTGCACAGCGCCTCTTCTATGCAAAGAGGTTCAATGACGCTGTCAATGTTTAAAAGATGCCTGCCTTCGGTGCCCGTGGCCAGGGCTTTAATATTTGCCGGTAAATTCTGAGATGATAAGATTTTTTCCAGTGTCTGGAGAAAATTTCCTTCATGGGGTTCTACTTTGCTCCATAAAACATTATTTCCCTCAAGTAAAATTGCCTTAACACTGGACGCGCCGATATTAATTCCCAAACTACGCATAAGTAATACCAAAGTCTCCGATAATAAAAATAATGTTTATGATATTGTGTTGAATAATATAATAATGGTCAAGTATCAGATGCTGTTTCTTAAAATGTCACAAATAACGCAAACAAACAATCCTTTTATTTACTGCAATGGCGTATTTAAAGAAACACTTTAGAATATTTAAGTTTGATTGTGGAAAAAAACGGGAAACCTTATCATTTCTTTATAAGATTTCCCGTTTAAGATTTTTATATGAAGGCTTTCAGGAAAAATATAATTCCCGAAGCAGTTTATATTAATGCCCTTCTTCCATGGCTCCTGCGATATACATCATGGCCAGAAGCATGAAAACAAGCGTCTGAACCAGAGATGTAAAAATCATAAGTATGAAAACGGGGATGGGAACAAGGTAAGGAACCAGAAAAAGGACAACCAGCAAAACGATATCTTCACCCTTGATATTGCCGAATAACCGGAAAGTCAATGAAAGCGGCCTTGATATATGGCTGATAACTTCAATGGGCAGCATAAGCGGCGTCAGCCAGCCGACAGGTCCCATAAACTGTTTGAAGTATTTAAATCCGTGATTCATGATTCCGACAACATGCGTTGATAGAAAAACAATAATGGCCATGGCCGCATTCGTATTAATATTCGCGGTAGGAGATTCAAAGCCGGGTATAAGACCCAGAAGATTGGATGTAAGAATGAATAGTCCTAATGTCGCGATCAGGGGAAAAAATTTTCTGCCTTCATGTCCCATGGTTTCAGTAAGCAAAGAATCAAATCCGCCGATAATCACTTCCATTACATTCTGTACTTTGCCGGGATAAACCGCCAGGCGCCTCGTGGCTAACAACGAGAGCACGGCCAAAATGATGACGACAACAAACGCGTACATGCACTGCTCGGGAACATAATGATTTTCTAAAAAAAGTAGTGTATTCATATTCTACTTAACCTCCTTGAGAAAGTTATTTTTTGTCATATTGGTAAATACATTTATAATTATATTTATGATAACCAGAGAAAGCCCGATAAGCAAACCGAAAACATCTACGGTATTATAGGCGATCAAAAAATAAAGGACTACGCCTGTTAATGCAAGGCGCAGGAAATATTTCCCGACGATCTTTCCTTTTACATTGCCGGTATTAATAGCGAAAGCGCTGCGCAGGCTTCGATCCATCCAATGGAAATTAACAATGCTGATGAAACCGCCCATAAGAATACCCAGGGCAAATTTAAAAGGAGCAAATATCACTGCGGGAATAAAAATAACGGTAAGTATAATCCAATTGGCTAATTCAATTCTTCTTTGTAGGGGGTCTTTGACGATGAGGTTCACTTTTTAAACTCTTTATAATCTGTTCTTCATCCGTAAAATTTTCTTTAATTAATTTGTATAAGTTACGAAATCCTGCCGCAATACCTATCATTAAAAAAATAACGCTGAAAACATGGCCGGAGTCGAATTTTTTATCTAAATAAACTCCTATTAAAAGGCACCCGAAAATTGCCAGTATCATGGCAATGCCTATGCTGCTGGCAAAAGCCATTTGCATGGCATACTTTCTGGTTTCCTGATCCATTTTTCTGAAGGGCTCCTTAACATCAAATGGTGAACAAAGTCAAGCAAAACATGACTGACGTTCATTTTTTTAATAAATGGCGATTTTTTCTATACCAGTCAATTGTTTTGACAAGACCCGCTGTCATATCCGTACTGGCAGTAAATCCAAATTCTTTCAACGCTTTGGAAGTTTCCAGTAAGCGTTTCGGCTGGCCATCGGGCATCGATTTATTCCAGATGATTTTTCCTGAAAATCCGGTTAGTTTCGCAATGAGATTAGTAAGCTCTTTGATGGATATTTCAGAGCCGGTGCCGATATTTACAGGATCACTTTTATTGTAGGATAAAGTTGCAAGATAAATGGCTTCGGCCGCGTCTTCCACATAAAAGAATTCCCGGGTGGCCAATCCCGTGCCCCAGACTTCGAGGCTATCTGAATTATTATCCATGGCATCAAAACATTTCTTAATTAATGCGGGAATCACATGGGACGAGCGGGGATCAAAATTATCGCCGGGGCCATAAAGATTTACCGGCAGCAGGAAAATGGAGTTAAAGCCGTATTGTTGCCGGTAAGCCTGCGACTGAACCAGCATCATTTTTTTGGCAAGTCCGTAAGGAGCATTGGTTTCTTCGGGGTAGCCGTTCCAGATATCATCTTCCTTGAAAGGGACCGGTGTGAATTTGGGATAAGCGCAGATAGTGCCAAGCGCGACGAATTTTTCAATATTCCTGAGATACGCTTCATGCATCAATTGCGTGCCCATGATTAAATTATCGTAAAAAAGTTCAGCCGGTTTTTCCTGATTAAAGCCAATACCGCCGACTTTGGCGGCAAGATGAATGACGACTTCCGGCATGGTTTCTTCATACATCCTGCGAATATCGGCAATGTCGGTTAAATCATATTCGGGACGGTCGGCAATTTTAATATGCTCACAGCCGTAATCAGTCAGTTTCTTAAGCAGATGGCCTCCCAGAAACCCTTTGCCGCCGGTTACGGTTATCCTTTTATTTTTCAGCACAGAACACTCCTCATCGTCTTAAGTAAGCCGTTCACTGTTGATGCATGAAAAACCCGCATCCACAAGAGTCTTTTCTTTTTGAGCCAGTTGCATATCGGCCTCGATCATCATGTCAATCAGTTTGTCAAAGGTGACTTTGGGCTGCCAGTTCAGAATTTTTTTTGCCCGGGACGCCTCGCCAAGCAGAACATCGACTTCCGTCGGGCGGAAATAACGGGGGTCGATAGAAACATATTTATGATAATCCAGATCGAGCTTACTGAATACTTTTTCCGCAAACTCGCGCACCGAGTGAGTTTCGCCGGTGGCAATCACAAAATCGTCAGGCTTGTCCTGCTGAAGCATCAGCCACATGGCTTCCACAAAATCACCGGCAAATCCCCAGTCTCTTTTTGATTCCAGATTTCCCAGGTAAAGTTTGTCTTTTAATCCCAATTTGATCTGCGTGGCTGCCCGGGTGATTTTTCTGGTGACAAAAGTTTCTCCGCGCCTTGGCGATTCATGATTGAAAAGAATGCCGTTGGTCGCGAAAATACCGTATGCGTCGCGATAGTTCCGGACAATGTAATAGGCATAAACTTTGGCGGCGGCATAAGGGCTGCGGGGTTGAAACAACGTATTTTCATTCTGAGGAGGCGGCGCCGCGCCGAACATTTCGCTTGACGATGCCTGGTAGAATTTGGTTTTTATTCCTGTTTTACGTATGGCCTCCAGAATTCTCAAAGTTCCCAATCCCGTGACATCGCCGGTGTATTCTGGCATGTCGAAGCTCACGCGGACGTGGCTTTGCGCGCCTAAATGATAAATCTCATCGGGGCTCAGGGAGTGCAGCATATCCATAAGCTGCCCGGAAACGCTTAAATCGCCGTAATGCAAAAATAATTTCGCGTCCTGTTCATGAACATCACGATACAGATGATCGATGCGATCGGTGTTAAAAGTGCTGGAACGGCGTATCAAACCATGAACCTCATAACCTTTGCCCAAAAGAAGCTCGGCCAGATAAGAGCCGTCTTGACCGGTAATTCCGGTAATGAAAGCTTTTTTCATTTCATCTCCTGAAAATATGAATAAATTGTTTATTGTAATTGTTAATTGCGGTTCACATTACCGTAATGACCGGCGCTTGTCAACCGGCGAGGTTATAGTTTTTTTAGCGCCGCCGCGCAGCGATCCAGAGTAAAAGAGATATCGGCATTACTATGGGCGAAAGAAACAAAAACAGCCTCGAATTGTGAAGGCGCCAGCCACACGCCATTTTTCAACATGCCGTGGAAAAAGCGGGCAAATACAGCCGTATCCGATTTTTGAGCCGTGTTTAAATCGTAAACGGGGCCCTGCTGAAAAAATATCGTGAACATCGAACCAAAGCGGTTTACGCAAATAGGAATGCCTTTGGCTGAAAATAAATTTTCCATCTCAAGGCAAAGACGTTTCATTTTATTCTCCAGAACAGAAAACGAACCGGCTTTTGATTTGATGATGTTAAGTGTTGCCAGACCCGCGCTCATCGCCAGCGGATTTCCTGAAAGAGTTCCCGCCTGATAGATATCTCCCGCAGGCGCGAGCTTTTCCATGATTTCTTTTTTCCCGCCAATGGCTCCAACGGGCATTCCTCCGCCTATTATTTTGCCTAAACAGGTTAAATCGGGTTTTATTCCGATTAAATTCTGGAAGCCGCCGAAGGTAAAACGAAATCCGGTGATAACTTCGTCAAAAATTAAAACGATGCCGTTTTTTGCCGTGAGAACTCTTAGCTTTTCCAGAAATCCCTCTTTAGGCGGGACAACCCCCATATTACCCGCAACAGGTTCAACAATAATTGCCGCCAGCCGTGAGCCATGCACATCTATTGCTTTTTGCAGCGCGTCAATATCATTATACGGCAGACTCAATGTCAGCTGGGCAAGTTCGGCGGGAACTCCCGGAGAGCCCGGAATGCCCAGCGTCGCAACGCCGGATCCGGCTTTAATCAAAAGTGAATCCGAATGCCCATGGTAACAGCCGTCGAATTTCGCAATCAAATCCCTGCCTGTAAAACCCCGCGCCAGGCGTATCGCCGTCATGGCTGCTTCAGTGCCGGAGGATGTGAACCGTATGAGTTGCATGGAAGGAATGGCCGCGGAAATTAATGTCGCGATTTGCGTTTCGGCTTGGGTGGGCGCTCCAAAACTTGTTCCTTTTTTAGCCGTACTGCAAATGGCAGCGATGACTTTCGGATGCGCGTGTCCGAGAATCATGGGACCCCACGAAAGAACATAATCAATATATTGCCTGCCGGAAACATCGTAAATTTTACTGCCTTTGGCGCGGCTCACAAAGACCGGTTTGCCGCCGACCGCCTTCCACGCGCGGACAGGAGAGTTGACGCCTCCGGGAATAACCCGGCGTGCTTTGGTAAAACAATCCAAAACGGTTTTGTTCATTTAAAATACTCCGGAGATGTTTTTTTATATTCCCGAACACTTTCCAGTATCAGGTAATCATGAATACCGGTGGCCGCTGCCGCTTCATGGATCAATGAAGAAATATTTTCATCATTGGAATGAAGCATGGTAAAGATATTGTATTTCTTTTTGAAAGCGGGTTTCCTTTCGTAGCAGTGGGAAATAAAAGAGAAGGATGCAAATATTTCTCCCGCTTTTTGTATTTGTCCGGCAGGCGCCGACCACACCACCAGCGCGTTTTTTTTATAGCCGGCCCTTTGATGGCGAAGGATGGCGCCAAACTTCCGGATAAAACCTTTTTCCAAGAGTTCACTTATCGTGTCCAGGACTTCATCGCCTGTCAATCCGCAGAGATTGCCTGTTTCTTCAAAAGGAAACTTTGTCACTGCTATATCTTTCTGAATTAAACAGGCAACTTTTTTTTGCCTCGATGTTAAACTTTCCATAAATAAATTTTATCCCGCATGGAAAATAAAATCAAGTTATTGGTTAAATTTATAAAATATTTCTTGACAATCATTTAGATGATCGTTTAAAAAGATATATAAGTTGCCGGATCGCTAAATTTTGAAGAAAGGAGGTTCGAAAAAAAATAACTTATTGGCGACCGGGGATTTAAAAGCTGTTACAATAATTATTTTAAGGAGAATTTAAATGAAAAAAAGTTTGATTTATTCAGTGCTGGCGTTCGTGTTGGTTATTGTTTCTGCTCCCTTTGTTTTTGCGGCTACACAGGCGGCGGCAGCAGCTCCGGCTGTTGCGGCAGGCGTAGACTACACTAAAGCTATTGTCCTTGGTTGCGGATTGCTCGGCGCGGGTTTCGCGATGGGATTTGGCGCAATTGGTTCAGGTCTTGGTCTTGGGCAGGCTACAAGCGGCGCAAGTAACGCAGTTGGCAGAAACCCCGAAGCTCAGGGTAAAGTTATGTTAACCATGATGGTCGGTATGGCCATGACGGAATCCGTCGCGATTTACGCGTTGGTTATCTCTTTGATCATGCTTTATGCCAATCCATTAATTAAATATGTTGGTTTAGGCGGTTAGTAAAAAGCAATCAGGTATTTTATCAAAGGGAGAAGAAGCAAATAACAATGGACTTCTTCTCCCTTTTTTTATTTGCGAAATTCCAATTCCGAAATCAAAACCCAAACTCATAAAACGGCGTCATCATAGAAGAAAATATCAGTGCGTATCCTCCGCAGGGTATAGTGTCACGCAATGATGGAGGTGGATATATCTTGCTCTCTGCCATTACGAGCCGTATCTCACGCGGCGTGGTAATCTCATATTTTACAGTATTGTAGGGTGAAACAAGCACAGCGGTTCCACCATTATCGAAACATTCGGTTGATGCGCTTCGCTTCATCCACCCTACAAACTTCTCATCCTAAGTTCCCGAGCCAGTTCCGCTGGCGGTTTCTTGCCCTCATCCATTAATCTTACGGCTTCCAGTTTAAACTTCCGGCTGAATCTCTGCTGCTTTCCTATCATCGGACACTCCTTTCTTTTGCATTGTATACCATTTTTCTGTATACTTTTTAAAGTGTCCGTTAAACTGGGGTAGGTTCAAACCGTCCCCTTTACCTCTCAAAAAGAAATAGAAAAAGGTGCTCATTAATGCGTAAATGGCTTCTTATAATTGTATGTGTCTTTATGATATGCGTCGGTGTTCAATGCTGGTTGGAATCTACCAATCGTACAGATTCATTGGGGTTATAGTGCACTCTTGTTTCCGCTGGTATCTATACGGTTATAATTATCATCATTATTAAAGTAATTGTTTTTATAAAAAGTAAAAATAAGAGGAAATAGGGAACAAGAGCACCCTATTAAATAAGTAACTGGATTCCCGCCTGCGTACCCAAAGGGCATCAGGCGACGGGAATGACACAAAGAATAAATGGAGAAATTAGATTGCCACAGTGGCTGAGTGCCGCTTCTGAAACAGGGAACAACAGCGCCCTATTTAGGAGGGAATTAGGGGGACATAAGTTATTGATTGCCTTGACACTCAAATATGATGTAGTAAAAAGACGATCAGCTTAGCCGGCTGGAATTTTATTATAATATTTCGAGAGATCAATAGGATTATGAGACATAGGAAGAAAAGAATGCGGAAATTTATATTGATAATTGTATAAGCATAAGGAACATTCAGATAGGTATGTGGAAAGATAGACTAATGAATAATAAATTAATATCTACCGTCATCAAATCCCGGACAGTAAGTCTTCATTATAGAATATTAGTATTGTTTGCCCTTTCCATTTGTCTCATGTCTTGTACAAATTGGATACTGGATAATCCGTCCTTTACTCTTCGTAAAGTCAGTCTCAGTCCGATTTCCTTCACAGAGATAAATCTTATCCTCGATCTCGATGTACAAAATCCAAACCATTTTGACCTTAAACTCAGATCTTTTGAATACACGGTTTACCTTAAAAATGAGGAAATCGGAAATGGCCACATGGAAAAGGAACTCTTGATCCCCTCATCATCAACAACACAGATACAGGTGCCTCTCGTTGCAAAATTCAAGGATTTGAGTGGCAGCATAAAGACTATTTTCACAGGGAATGATTTGCCTTATAAGATAGAGGGAACAGCCGATGTAAGCACAGTATTGAGAAACCACAAATTCACTTTTTCTAAAGAGGGACTCATTAACTTGAAAAACTAGTACGTACAAGTGATAAGAAATTGGCGGAGATTTATATTTATAACCGGTATAAACACAGAGAACATTCAGAAAAATATGAGGGTAGATAATAAATGGCGGAAAAACTTGACACAAAACAGACCAGCGCTGAAATTGAAGACGATATAACTGACCTGGAACTGAAAGATGATGCTATGGAAAAGAAAACGAGAAAGCTGGAGAGTGAAGCTGAGCGATTGTTGCATCTCTCAAACGTACTGCTGCAGGAACTCAACAAGGCAAGAGCAAAACAGGAAAAAACTGAACAAGGAGATATTTAATTAAAGGATATGAGAGAAGAATAAAATCCCAGGAGTTATGTGAACCATGATTAATAAAGAACGCTACCTTGATATACTATCCCATATTACATGGGAATATTGCAAAGAAATCAAACGCAACAATTCTGTATCTGAGGAACGGAGGCAATATATTAAAGGTTATATGGCTGCGGCCAGAGCTTTGAATGTTTTCGATTACGAAGAATTAAAAGAGGTTATAGACAAAGTTCATTTTAATGCATTTGGGAAAACTATTGAAGAAAGAAAACAATCTGAATCAAGTGAGTCTTTTTTAAATAAAGAATTTATGGAAATTCTGACATTCATCCGGGATGGAATTTCTTTGAAGAAGAAGTAAGCAAATCAGCCGCTGAACAGGGAAGTCGCTGTAATACAGACTGCAATCAGAGTTTAGATAATGGTTAGGCGCATAACACCTCCGAATTCGAACCGCTTATTGAGTCTACTTATTTATTGAAATAGCAATAATGACTGATATCAGGAAGACAACTGGGAAAAGATATGCAGAACATAAATCAAGCAGACGCGCCTTATGATCCCTGCCATTATGATACAGCCTTAATGCAACACATGATTCAAGTACAGAAAGAAAAATGAAAAAAAATCCCAGAAAATGAATATGGTCCGCTAAGGTTAACACGGGGCTCTCAAATATCCTTTGCGACACAACAATATGGGATGATACAGCGCCAAACATTCCCGTTACGCAGACGCTAAAGCGAGGGGCCGCATAATGTTTTGGGTGAATAAGAAATGTTAAAAATGCAATTGCGACTGAGATAAACAACGCAATGAAGGTTTTTAAGAATAAATTGATGCCTCTGTGAGCAATATGAATATCAAACGTGAATCGTGAATATGTTGCTTTTTCGTCACGACTTCTTGACGGTTTACCAAAATTAGTTTCATATATATTATCAGCAGTATACACTTTGAGGGCGCGTATAGCCCAGTCATTGATATTCAAACCGGAATATATTTTTGAATTTTCCACATCAGGGACGTAAATCAATTTTTTAATATCGTCATCCTCGTCTTCGACTTGTATTGATATTATTTGCCTGTCCCACGGATACGCGGATAAATTGAATGGTGTATGAAGGTTCGCTCGGCATCGGTAAGAAACATGATGATAATCACCATGTGTGATGAAGTTATCCTGCCTCGCTTTATACGCGATGTATCCGTTCATTATCTCAAAATTTCGCGGATTAACATTACCCTTCCATTTAAACCAAATATAGAAATCAACTGTGTAATTACCTTTTCTGACATCAAGGTCATAAACATCCATTATATAGATTCCGATAGTTACTTTTGCCGGATTTTGATGTTGAGGTTCCCTGGATAGGGCATCGGACGAGAAAACAAAAAAAAGGATTATGATGCTAAAAAAAACAAACAAAGGTGATTAAAAAATTTACGCACAAGTGATTTTATCATATTGAACCGTGCCTCTCTAAAAGGAATCATGTCCTATGAAATTCTCTGAGGTCATTGCCTGTTCAGAGCATGTTTCACCGCCGCCTCCACGTGAATCGCCGTCGTGTCGAAAACCGGCACGTTTACATCCTGCTGTTTGATCAATAAAGGAATCTCCGTGCAGCCCAGGATTACTCCTTGTACTCCTTCTTCTTTCACCAGACGGTCAATAATTCGAATGTATTGCTCTTTTGATTCCTTTAAGAATTTTCCCGCACATAGCTCATCAAAAATAACCCTATTGATGTAATCCCGCTCGATTTTATCGGGTGTAATGACCTTGATCCCGTATTTGGCCAGGCGGTTCCGGTAAAAAGGATTTTCCATTGTAAAGGACGTTCCCAACAGGGCGACGGTTTTTATTCCACTTGCCTTGACTTTTTTGCCGGTTGCATCAGCGATGTTAAGAACTGGAATCTTGACCTTGCCCTCAATGAGATCACCTGTGGAGTTCAGGGTATTGGAGGCAATGACGACAAAGTCAGCGCCTCCGCGTTTAAGTCTTTGTGCGGCATCAATCATCGTTTTTCTCAATGGTCTCCAGTCCCCTTTATCCGCCAGCCGTTCCTGTTTTGAAAATTCTCCAAATTCGATTGAATACATAAGGATCTTCGCGGAATACAAGGGGCCAAACTCGTCTCTGACCATTTCGTTCATCAGGCGGTAGTACTCGAGGGAAGACACCCAGCTCACCCCACCGATGACCCCTATGGTTTTCATCCGCAAATCTATCGAAGGACCGGCACTCACCGAAGATTGGATCTGCCTGGGGTCATCCGCTTTTTTCTCATTTGCGCTCACGGAGGAAACCAACCCATCGATAGCAAAAATCATGCACAGTAAAACCAAAATCCCGGTTCGTCTAAGCATGGTAATCATATTTCTTCTTTTCCTTTCTCTATTTGACTCATCTTCCTTCCCTAAGATCTGCACTACTGAATAGTACTTCACCCTGGTTTGGACAGGATGGAGACACGATCCCCCTATTGATATTACTATTACCGTCATTTATTTACAATGAAAATCCTCCAATTATCTATTTCAATCCGCAGTTGTTCAAGACCGGCATAGAGCAAGGGCTAAGTTAAAAAAGGCGCTTCGTTCCATACTCATCATGAAACTGAATGAACGATCTTAATTTTAAAAAGCGCGGGAGTCTGCACAGTTTTTATTTTTTTTTAAAGATAGATTTAGGAGGAGAGGCATGATTCGGATTGATTTGTTGTAAACAAGAATGTATAAATAAAAATATATAGTTAAAATAAAACCATGAGAGTACTAAATGAACAAAGCTGATTTGATCGAAGAAGTGGCAAAGGTTACATGCAGTAAAAAAGAAGCAGTGCTGGCAGTAGATGCAACACTGGCAGCAATCAAAAAAGCGCTCAAGAAAGCTGATGCTGTTACACTTGTGGGATTTGGAACATTCGGCGTTAAGAAAAGCCCGCATAAGCAGGAATCCCCAGACAGGTAAGGCGATTAAAATAGCCGCGAAAAAGGTTCCTGTATTTAAAGCCGGGAAGGGACTTAAAGACGCTGTGAAGTAAACCAACTAATCATCATATCTTAATATGTTCATCAAGCCGTCTCATGCTCCTGTGGGATGGCTTTTTTCTTGCAATCAAAAAAGGATTTAATGAATAGATTAATCAACATAATTATCAGCAAGGAAGGAGATGCCATATGGATAAACTATATTAATGGGTTTAAGTTTATTATGTGTAGCGGCAACGGTTTCAACGGCTGCGGAATAGAAATTTGAAACCGATGTGATAAAAACATCAAAAGGAGATCTTACCATTACTTTTATCGGGCATGCCAGTTTGATGATGTCATTCGGCGGTAAAAATATCTATGTCGACCCGATCAAGCAAATGGCTGACTATTCAAAAGAGAGTAACGGGCTTACAGAAAACTCCAAAATATGGGAAAAATGGATGATTAGACACGCAAGAGATTTCTGATTCATACTTATTTGAAAAAATCAAAAAGTTCTACTTCAAAAATCAAAGTTGCATCAGGTGGAATTTTTCCCATACCTTTATCGCCATAAGCCAGACCAGGTGGTATGATGAGAATACATTTTTCTCCCTTTTTCATTGAAAGAAAAGCCTCATCCCAACCTTTGATTACCCTGCCTGTCCCGACCACAAACAGAAATCGTTGTCCTCGATCCACCGAGCTGTCAAATTTAGTTCCATCAAGTAACCTGCCGGTATAATGAACCTCTACAAGCGCTCCGCTTGTTGTTGTTGCACCATTTCCTTCCTTCAAGATAATATACATCAGGCCTGATGGAGTACGAATTGCATTTGGATATTTTTCTTTGATTAAAGCCGCTTCCCTGGCATCCTTATCTTGCTCTCCTTTGACCACATTTTCTGTGGCCAGCGTCTTTTCAGAGGAAAAACTCGTTCCTGCAATAAAAAAGCTAAATAACGTAATTAATGATATGCACGCAAAAAATTTCATCTTGTTCATGTGATTTATCCTGGAATTATTTTAACGTATAAGTAGTTGCTTAAGTTTAATTAAATGTCAAATAAAATTATAAAGTTTATCGGATTAATTTCCCGATAAACCATTTTTTCGAAATCTCTTATTATAAATAAATGTTAACGATTTAACGATATATGAAAAAGTATGGAGACCAGGTGACAGTATACTTAATTATTAACGGGGCCACAGGAGGACGCCCTTAAAATTTTAAGTTGATGGAAATTATGTACGGATAATTTACAGAAGACGGAACCGATGGGTCTTGAAATATGAGTTTTTTAGGAAAGGATAAAAGTTAAAGATAGATTGCCACAGCGGCCTCAGAGCCGCTTCGCATCTCAAGGTAGCTTCGCAAAGACAATCCTCTAGAATTGGTATTACTCATCATCAGCAACTTTGCCGCGCAGTGATTTAATTTGGGCCCGCTGATGTTTGGCCTCAAGAATTTTTTCTTTTGCACGGCGACTTCGTTTTCTTTTTTGACGGCGGATCTTTTCTCGCTTTTCTTTTTCTTCGGCTATAAAACCTTTTTGCTGCTGTTCAATTTTATCCAGTAATATTCTTCGCGCCAAAAAGCGATTTAATGATTGCGATCGTTCTCTCTGGCATTTTACGGAAAGACCCGTGGGAAGGTGAACAAGATAAACACAGGAGGAACTTTTATTGACTTTTTGTCCCCCCGGGCCGGATGAACGGATGAAGGATTCCTCAAAGTCGTCTTCTGCGACTCCCAATTCCAGCATTCTGGCGGCGAGAACTTTTTCTTTGTCAATGGAAACAGGCATGTTTTGTTTAATGAAGCTTAAGGAATAGAATAAATTTCATCGCCGATTAAGTGAATCCAGTTTTCCGTGAGAATCTCTCTGGCTTCTTCGAGCTTGTCGACGCCGATAATGACGATGGTTTCTTTTCCGATGCGATTGATCGTTGTATAGAGATAAAGAATATTGATCTCCGCGTTTGCCAGCGGTTTCAAAATCGCGTTGATGCCGCCCGCATGAAGAGGGACTTCGGCCGCAAGCACGGGCGTCACTTCAAATTTGAAATTGAAACTGCTTAACAGCGCGGCGGCGCGGTCGGGATCGTTGACGACGAGCCGTACACGGCTATCGTGTTCGATACTGGCGGCAGATACGGCTTTGGTGCTGATATCTTCAGAATCAAGAATATGGGTGAGCTTCGCGAAAGAGCCGGGTATGTTGCCCAATAAAACGGAAATTTGTTTGACAGCCATAGAGTATCCTTATTAATCCTTGATATAATCAAATCCGGCAGCAAATGCCTTGCGATTAATTTCCGCAAGGGCTTTCTTTCTGCTGCCCATAATCGTTTCGAGGCACTTAAGATAAATATCGGAAGGAACGACTTCTGATTTTTTTATGAAGGCGCCCATCATGATGATATTGGCGACGCGGCTGTTGCCGAGCTCTTGAGCCATATCGGTACAGGGGACGCAAATGACCTTTACATCCTGGCGATTGGGAAGCGCATCAACAATCGATGAATTAATAAAAATGGTCCCTCCGGAACTTACCTTGTTTTGAAACGAAAAAAGGGAAGGGGATGTCATCGCGACCAGATAGTCCGGCTCTGAGGCAACAGGAGATGCAATTTCCTCATCGCCTACCGCTACGGTGCAATTGGCTGTGCCTCCTCTCATTTCCGCGCCGTAAGCGGGAAGATAAGTGACATGATAGCCTTTGTTCATCGCGCTGTTGGCCAGACTGATGCCCATCATTAAAACGCCCTGGCCGCCGAATCCGGAAAAAATTGTTTTAACGATCATGATTGGGCCTCCACGGTTTTCTTCGCGGCGGCAATTTCATCTTTAAAAACTCCCGGAGGAAATTCTTTGCTCAGGACTTCATCAATCCATTTGCACGAATCGACAGACGACATTTTCCAGTTGGTGGGACATAAAGAAAGAATTTCCACCAGCGAAAAACCCAGTCCGTCAATCTGGCACTGGAGGGCTTTCCGGATAGCTTTTTTTGTTTTATTTACGCCGGCAGGAGAGCTTATCGAACATCGCTCCACGTAAGTCGAGCCGCGCAACTGGGAAAATATTTCGCTGACTTTTACGGGGTAGCCGTCCAGTTCCTGTTTGCGGCCGCCCGGACTGGTTGTTGTTTTTTGATTCAACATGGTTGTCGGAGCCATCTGCCCGCCGGTCATTCCGTAAACGGCGTTGTTGATAAAAATGACGGTAATATTCTCGCCGCGGTTTGCGGCATGAAAACTCTCGGCAATGCCTATGGCGGCCAGATCGCCGTCTCCCTGATAGGAAAAAACAACGCGGTCGGGAAGAGAACGCTTGATTGCTGATGCCATGGCGGGGCCGCGGCCATGCGGCGCTTCGATCATATCCACGTCAAAATAATTATAGGCCAGAACAGCGCACCCGGCGGGGGGCACGCCAATCGTAATGCCTCTGATGCCCATTTCGTCAATCACTTCGGCGACAAGCCGGTGGACAATGCTGTGACCACAGCCCGGGCAATAGTGGAAAATATTTTCTTTTAAGCTCTGGGGATGTTTAAAAACTATCTTTGCCATGTATTTTTGATCCTTAAATTATGATCGAAACATAATCAGTCTTTTTTGTCATAGATTTTGGCTATGACATTTGCCAGTTCCGCCGGAGTCGGCACAGCGCCGCCGGGACGGCCGTGGAAATCAATATCGGCATAACCCTGCAGGGCAAGGCGAACATCTTCGAGCATCTGGCCGGTGCTCATTTCAAAAACCAGAAATTTTTTGACTTTTGCCGATAATGCCCTTAATTTCAATTCCGGGAAAGGCCAAAGGGTGATCGGCCGGAAAAGGCCTATTTTCATACCATGTTCCCTTAATCTTTTAATGGCGCCCTTTGCAATACGGGCAGCCGTTCCATAAGCGACAATAACAATATCCGCGTCTTCAACTCGATGTTCCTCAAAACGCGTTTCATTTTTCGTGATCACTTCATACTTACGGGCTAATTTCCAATTGTGCGCCTCGCTGTCGATAGGATCCAGAAGAAGTCCGCGAATGAATTTGCTTTTACCGTTGCCCGCGCCGCGCAGCATGAATTTTTCAGGATATTGACGGGGCTTGGGTTTCTTAAAAATTACCGGTTCCATCATTTGCCCCATCATGCCGTCGGCAAGAATCATAACGGGTGTTCGGTATTTATCGGCAAGATCAAACGCGTCCATTGTTAAATCCGCGAGTTCCTGACCGCTTGCGGGAGCCAAAACAATCGTGCGGTAGTCGCCGTGACCGCCGCCGCGGGTAGCCTGAAAGTAATCTCCCTGAGAAGGCCTGATATTTCCAAGTCCCGGACCGCCGCGCATGATGTTAACGATAATACCAGGAAGTTCACAGGCGGCCATGGAAGAAATGCCTTCCTGCTTTAAAGAGATGCCCGGGCTGGATGATGAAGTCATTACTCTGACGCCCGCCGCGCTTGATCCGGCAATCATATTAATGGCGGCGATTTCACTTTCCGACTGAAGGAATACTCCGCCTTCCGCATTGCGTATGTGTTCTGCCATATATTCAGTCAGTTCGTTTTGCGGAGTGATCGGATAACCGGCATAAAAACGGCAACCGGCGCGAATTGCCGCTTCACCAATTATATTATTTCCCGACATCAATACTTTATTCACGGTATTATCTCATTTCCTATAAAATTCAACGACTTGTAAATATTTAATGTTTCCGGTACAATCATGATGATAATTTTTTAACTATATTAATATGTTCGCCAATTAAAATATCATCGGGCTTCTATCCTTTATTCCTGCTAATTTCAAGATATTTTTTATAACGATGACGGGAAACAGCCGGTATTGTATATATTTGGCGGAATACTTAATCGGGAAAATATTCCCTTCCATTATTCTTTATTAATAAGGTTGTTTTGGCGATTTAACTTTAATGAAAATTATTTTATGAAATTTAAATAATTTTAAAAATAAGTTGTAAAATGGCACACTTTTTTCTTTGCTGTTCATAAATTTATTAAGTTTTTGTTACAATTGTAATGATTTCATCATGTTTCGTTATGTGCTTGATATTACTTGATATTTATTTTGCACAAACTTTAAGCAATCTGCTAGAATCCGCATTATTTGTGTGCTTGCGGGAATTGGAAGCACAGTTATCAACAGCTTATCAACAATTTTGTGGATAGAAAATCTAAATGATTGAATACAAAAACAAAAAATATATTTTACCCCGCGTTTAAGGGGAAATTGCTACCGGGTAACTCGCCAACCCAAAATACCAAAAGCAGTTTAGTCAGCAAGCACTTCTTTTGTGAAAATCGATATTCATGATAATCTTTTCATGCATTATGAAAAAATTGGCCGGAGGATTATCTAATGATAAATAAAAATAAAATGTCTGCCTGAACCGGAATAAAAAAGAAATTAAATCAAGATTTCTTCTTTTGTTCGATCTCAAAAATCTTACGGTCCATCTTGTAAATGACGGTATCCAGTTCGTCAACTTTTTCAAGTATTTGTTCGTGTCTGCGTTTGTTTGAATCAATTAATTCAAGAGCATCGAGGATATCCATGCGCAACTTTTCCAGCTTTTCGTCAGAAGACATTTTATGCCATGTTTTTGCCACTATATTTTCTCCTTTGATTTATAGATCAGGCTAGTTAATATCAAAGAGGGGATGGCAATAAAAGACATGCTTATATGCAGCATATAAGCATCGATCATTTTTTGTAACCATAATTAATCTTGGTTTCCGGGTTCCATCGCAAAAACAGCAAAAAGCCTTTTGGGCCGAAATCCAACAATTCTTCACGGAGAATGCTTATGATACAAAACAAAATTATAATTAAGAACAATATTTTCTTTGTCATTGCTCCTCTCTATGAATCAATGCACCTTACCCTTATTAAAACATGGATAAAGGTTAACACAACCTTGTTAACATTTATTGGCAATCTTATTAAATTCTCATGACAAGAATAAACACTGTTTCGTCTACTGATAAACAATTGGGCTTGTGGAAAACTTTAATAGGGGGGTAAGCAGGGCTTCCGGGATATTTTGACAGCCTTTTGGGGGACTATTCGCGGTAAACTTCAATAGCTATATCAGGACACATTGTGGCGCAAATCGCGCAGCCGTTGCATTCATTTTCTTCATTAACGCATACAGGCCGGTAACCCTGGGCATTGTACTCTTTGGATGGCATAATGTGACCTTTGGGGCAAAAATGAATGCAGAGCAGGCATTCTTTGCAAATTTCTTTTTTAATCTTAATATGTCCCTTCAAAATCAATCCCCGTATTTAATTTTACGAAACCATTTGGTCGCCAACAATCATGCAAGGCAGCTATCTTGCCTATAATTATAAGAAAGTCAAGTTTTTTAAAACAAATAAGTTGTCCGGAACCGGTATCGGATCAGAATTTTCTTTGTTCCCCAAAATTCTCACTGCCCGGCTGTTTTTAAAATAGTTATTTTTTTCATTCTCTAACGAAGAGGCCACAGTGAATACATATCTGGGAAAAAGGGTGGCAAGTATTTTCTTTTTCCTGTCTTTTTGCTTGCTCAGGGATCTTATCTCGGGTAAAAAAGTCGTTAAATTCTTTTGAATGAAGAGGGAGTTTACCTTTTAAATCTTTTATATGAACCGGGGCCTCTTCGTTAGACAGGGAAGTTATAATGCCTGCCGTTTTTTGCAATGGAGAAATAATGAGAGTTTTACGCGTCAGCGGAATTAAATTAACTTTGGATGAAAATGAAGATTTGCTTAAAGCAAAAGCTGCGGCAATTCTGGATATATCGGTTGATGATATTGCCGCTGTAGAAGTTATCAGAAAGGCAATAGATGCCCGCCGCAATAAGCCGCCTCATTTTGTTTATGTTCTTAAAATCCACATTCACCCGGATATAAAATTGCCGGTAAAATTAAAAGAAGGATTTCAATTGCTGGAAATCAAAGATCAGCCGGAGATTCCTCTGATGAGGCAGGCTTCTTCGCCTAAACTTCCCGTCGTGGTTATCGGCAGCGGTCCTGCCGGTCTTTTTGCCGCTTATATTCTCGCGCGAAGAGGAATTCCGGCGCTGCTTCTGGATCGAGGCACACAGGTGGAAAAAAGAACAAAAAATGTGGAGGAATTCTGGAAGAAAGGAATTCTTAATTTCCAAAGCAATGTTTTTTTCGGGGAAGGAGGCGCCGGAACATTTTCCGACGGCAAACTGACGAACCGGACAAATAGTCCGTATTCTTTATGGGTTAAACAAATTCTTGTAAAAATGGGAGCGCCGCTGGAAATTCTTACCGATGCTAAACCGCACATCGGCACCGATAAACTCCGCCGGGCAATCGTGAATTTGAGAAAAAGTCTTATGGATACGGGTTGCAGGATTGAATTTGAAGCACAAGCTACTGATTTTTTAACCCGGCAGGGAAGCATAGCCGCGGTCATCGTTAATGATAAGAAAGAAATTGAAACCGATCACGTTATTCTGGCTATCGGCCAGAGCGCCGATGATACTTATGCAAAACTTCTGGAACGCGGCGTTCAAATGGAGGCCAAGCCTTATGCCATGGGGCTGCGTGTGGAGCACCCGCAGGAGTTGATTAATTCCATCCAGTACGGCAAGTGGCATAAACATCGGCAACTGCCTCCGGCGGAATATTTTGTAAAAGCCTCGATTCCCGATCTGGGCCGTTCCGTATATACTTTCTGTATGTGTCCAGGCGGTTCCGTTATCGGCTGCGGCGCTTTTGCCGGTTTTGTCATAACCAACGGTATGAGTAATGCGAGACGCTCCGGTGAATTTGCCAACAGCGCCATTGTGGTCAACGTAAACGTGGACGATTTTAATTCGGATAAACACCCTCTGCGCGGACTGAATTACCGTAAAATCTGGGAAGGAAAAGCCTATCTGGCCGGAGGAAGCAATTATAGAGCACCGGCGCAGAAGATGACGGATTTCCTTCAGGGTAAAACAAGCGGCATTGTAGGGCGGACAAGTTTTCTTCCGGGAGTAAATCCCGCAGCGCTTCAGAAATTATTGCCGGAATTTATTATCCGGTCTCTGAAGCGGGGCATCAGGGAATTCGATAAAAAAATGCCCGGGTTTATTACACAGGACGCTCATTTGATCGGTGTGGAAACCAGAACTTCTTCGCCGGTGCGCATATGCCGCAGAAGCGACGGCCAAAGTGAAAGTATCCGCGGCCTTTATCCCTGCGGCGAGGGCGCCGGATATGCCGGAGGGATTATCAGTTCGGCGCTTGACGGAATCAAGGCGGCTCAAAATTTAATGGATAATTTAAAATAAACGGCTGTCGATGATAATATCATCTCCGCGCCTTAAGACCTTCTGAACGGTCAATATTTTTGCCGCGTCCAGTTTTCTGATATTGAGATCGCCTACAGCTTCGATTCCGCGGCCAATAATTTTCGGCGCGATAATCGTTACCAGACGGTTGGCTAAATTATTCTTTAAAACGGACGTGATGACCCCGGCGCCGCCTTCAATCAGGATTGAGGATATTTTTCTTGCGGCAAGCATCTTAAATAATTTTTTCAAATCAACATTTCCCTTTTTATCGGCTTTGATGGTTATTATTTCGGCGCCTGAACCGGCAAGGCGCCCAAAACGAGGATCGGCGGCGGTTTTAATTGTTGCAATAAGCGTCGGGGTCGAAGAGATGTTTTGAAAAATCTTGGCTTGCCGGGAAATATTTAATTCGGAATCAACGATGACGCGCAGAGGATTGCGGCCACGGACAAGACGCACCGTGAGTTCGGGATTATCTTTGATCACAGTTCCCGCACCGACTAAAATAGCGTCATGTTGGGCTCTGAGGCTGTGAGCGTATTTAAGGGAATCTTCCGAGCTGATCCATTGAGAATCTCCGGTTGCCGTCGCTATGCGGCCGTCCAATGTCTGGGCGTATTTTATAGTGACAAAAGGCATGCCGGTTTCCATGAAATGAAAAAATATTTCATTGAGTTTACGGCAGTCATTTTCCATGACGCCGGTCTTAACCTCTATACCGCGGTTTTTCATATAATTGATGCCCTGGCAGGAAACCAGAGGATTGGAATCAATTGTGCCGATGACCACACGGGCAATTTTATGTTTGATAATGCTGTCTGTGCAGGGAGGCGTTTTCCCTTCATGGCAACAGGGTTCTAAAGTAACGTAAAGTGTTGAACCCGCGACTTTCCCGCCCGCATTTCTAATGGCGTTTATCTCGGCATGATTCCCGCCGAAACGCTGATGGTAACCTCTTCCGATGACCCTGCCGTTTTTAACAATGACAGCGCCAACCATAGGATTGGGACTGACAAAACCGCGCCCTTTCCGGGCAAGGGACAGCGCCAGTTTCATGTAATATTCATCATTCATGTTTACCCATCTAAAGGAAGTTTTCGCCAATATGGCGAAAATTCTCGGTAATGAAAGATTCTATTTATTATGCGCTCCCCTTACGGGTATGCGCTTCCGATTAAAGCGCTATTTTTGCTGGCGTCGTTGTCGGCTTCCTCAACGTATTATCAAATACGCCTCGTCTCCTCCTCCTAGCCGCCTCAATATCATCTTTGATTTAGATGGGTATTACCTCATTATTTTTTAAGATGCAAAGAAATTTATTGTCGGGGGGCCTCAAGATATGGTAAGAAAAAAATAATGAATCGTTTTCAAATAAATGCTATTTAAGGAGTTATTATGAAAGGAGTTATCCTCGCCGGCGGATTGGGCAGCCGATTATATCCGCTAACAAAAGTGACCAACAAACATTTACTCCCGGTTTACAACGAACCCATGATTTATTATCCCATCAGAATTTTAGTGAATGCCGGCGTTGACGATCTTTTAATCGTAACCGGCGGAAACAATGCCGGAGATTTTCTGCGTCTTTTGGAGAACGGAAATGAATTCGGCCTCAAACACATTAATTATACCTATCAGCAGGGAGAGGGCGGCATAGCCGCGGCATTGAGCCTGGCTGAATTTTTTGCCGATAATGATAAAATTGTCGTTGTGCTGGGCGATAATATTATTGAGGGAAACATCAGGGCGGCGGTGGATAAATTCCGCGTTCAAAAAGAAGGCGCGCGCATTTTATTGAAAGAAGTGACTGACCCCCAGAGATTCGGAGTGCCGGTTTTTGAGGGAGAGAAAATTATCCGGGTGGAAGAAAAACCGGCCAATCCCGCTTCAAATTACGCCGTAATCGGCATTTACATGTATGACCACAGGGTGTTTGAATTTATCCGTTCATTGCAGCCCTCACAGCGCGGCGAACTGGAGATTACCGACGTGAATAATTTTTACATCAGGGAAGAAAAGATGCAATGGGATGTGCTTGACGGCTGGTGGTCTGACGCCGGAACTTTTGAATCCCTGCAGTCTGCCGGAAACATGGTAGCTAAAACAGGAGCGAATAAGATATGATTGACGGCGTAATCGTAAAAAAACTGAAAGTTATTCCGGATGAACGAGGCAGGTTGATGGAGATCATGCGATCTGATGACACCTTCTTTAAAAAATTCGGCCAGGTATATATGACTACAGCATATCCCGGGGTCGTCAAGGGCTGGCATTATCACAAAAAACAGGCAGATAATATGGCTGTAGTCAGGGGAATGATGAAAATAGTCCTCTATGACAGCCGTAAAAAATCAAAAACTTATGGCGAAATCAATGAGATATTCGCCGGTGTCCATAATCCCGTTTTAGTTCATATTCCGGCATTTGTTTATCACGGATTTAAGTGTATTTCCGAAGAAGAAGCAATAGTCATTAATACGCCAACGGAAGTTTATAATTATAAAGAGCCCGATGAGTATCGTCTGCCCGCTCATGGCAGCCAGATAAATTACGACTGGGAGAGAAAAGACGGATAAACCCCGGCAGATGAATTATCAAAATAGTTCTTGACTTTTAGTGATGTTATTAATTATAATAAAGAAAAGCTTGGAAAAGGCAAACTGTCTGAAAAGACGGGACGCAAAGTTACTGACCTAAGTCTTCGTGTTGGGGATAAGGTGGCAGAACCGCCGGGCAACACCAAAATGAGTCGTCCAGCGATCCTGCCTATAATATCGGCCGTAATACCGGATGTAACAATTTTAAAGAGATAAACTGGAAATAATATCATGCTTCTGAATTGTTTTGCGTTTATTTTCGGCGCTGCGATAGGCAGTTTTCTGAATGTCTGTATTTTTCGCCTGCCCGCCAAAACGTCGATAATAAAACCTGCTTCGCGATGCCCCCATTGTCTGCATCCTCTTCGTTTATATGACAACATTCCATTAATAAGCTTTATTTTTCTGCGCGGCAAATGCCGGGATTGCGGCACTGCAATTTCTTGGCGTTATCCGCTGGTGGAATTGATTACGGCTTTGCTTGCTCTGCTGCTTTTTTTAAAATTCGGCCCTACATTGAATTTTTTCACTTTTTTTATTTTTACCGCTGTGCTCATTGTCATAACATTCATCGATTTAGATCATCAGATCATTCCCGATATTTTAACATTGCCGGGAATACCTTTATTTTTTCTGGCGGCAATTTTTATAGTTGGACTTCCCTGGCGTGAAGCATTGATTGGTTTGTTGATTGGAGGCGGAGTTCTTTTAGCAATTGCCCTTGTTTATGAATTTATTGCAAAGCGCGAAGGAATGGGCGGCGGCGATATTAAACTTCTGGCCATGATCGGCGGATTCTTTGGCTGGAAATCATTAATCTTTATTCTTTTAGTAAGTTCATTCACCGGCGCGGTTGTCGGTATTACCGCGATGATTATTAAAGGGAAGGATATGAAATATGCCGTTCCTTTTGGTCCTTTTTTGTCGGCGGCGGCAATTGCTTATATTTTCTGGGGTGATGTTTTTACGCACGTGCTTTTATCGCGATATTAAATGGTTTGAAGGTGAAAAAGACAGGCCATGCCGTTGAATTCACCAACTGTGGAGATTTTGATCAGGAAAATGAAATAATTGACATGATTGACAAGAATGATTTTATGGCGTAATGTATTGTAATTAAAATGATATTGAAAAAAAGATTACAGGATTTCAGTTATCAGGCATTAATTTGATCATGGCACGTAAATTGCGTAATAAATTATGGGTAAGTGGTTTTTTTGAGGCAAACGATGAGAATTAAAGAATCAAAAGGTTTGAGCCTGATAGAAATGATGATCGTAGTGCTGCTTATCGGAATCATGGCAACGATATCGTCTTATGCCTATTCGCGTTATGTAAATAACTCCAACCTCCGATCATGGGCAAGACAATTGGGGACAGATATAACTGCCATGAAGGCAAAAGCGGCCTTGAGAGCGGACAGGATCTATAATATATCCTTTAGTACGACAAATAATTCTTATTCATTGAATACTTATGACCTAAATATGAATCCGATTACGTTAGAGTCCAGGCCACTTAAAACATTATTCGGGTATGCTACGCCGGGTATTACAATTAACTCGCTTCCGGGCGGAGGAACAACATATACCTTAACGTTTCTTACAAGAGGGCTTTTGAGTCCCAGCCCGACCACAATGACCAACTGTGACGCAACAACGAAGTACACGTGCTGGATTGTGTTTCAAAACAGCAGGAACTCGCAGGCAACAATAACCTTCAACGTGGAAGGAAAGACCTATGTTACATTTGCTATGCAATAAAAAAGGGATGAGTCTGGTAGAGGTGCTTATTGCCTTTTTTTTAACCAGTATAGGCATTATGGCTCTGCTGGCTCTCCAGCCCACAGGATGGAAAACAATGGCCAAAGCCGATTACGTGGGGCGGGCGTCGGGAATTTTATATAAGACTTTAGAAGATAACGAAAACATGATCCTGAACCCCTGTAATCTTATTACGATGGGAACAACTACGACTACTGTTCAATCCAGCGACGAGGCATCCGCAATACAGGGAGATATTCCGTATACGGTAAAGACAACTTTAGCTCTGGATGCAAACAGCACGGGTACTCAGGGCGTTGTTGATGTTACGGTCAACGTGTCCTGGCCGCCACTCAACTCACAAGGCATTTCCGATACCATGGTCGTTGCACGTCAGGAGATATTTAGATATTCAACGACATTGGGATCGAACTGTCCGAACCAATATCCACCATAATTAGAGCGTATGAAAGAACATATGAAAAATAAAAACGGATTTACATTAGTCGAGACTCTTATAGCCCTGTTGATGGGAAGTCTGGTGTTGATGGCAATCTATTCAGCGATTAATACGGGGCAAATTTCATCTTCCAATATCGAAAGCAAGGTTACCGCCCAGCAGGATACCCGGGGTGCGATGGAACTAATGGCTATGGAAATACAGATGGCATCTTACAATCCCCAATTGACACAAAACATCTGGGTTAGTACCACAGATTGTCTCAGCACGTCAGGAAATCAGCCTTACAAGGGGATTCAGGAAGCAGGGGTAAACTCGATAACCGTGGAAATGGATATAAATGGTAACGGCGTAATTGATAATACAGCCAACAATCCAAATGAAGTAATCAGATACGCATATGATCCGACTAACCAGTACATTACAAGGCAAGTAAACTGTGGCACCGCCCTGCCTTTCCTCGGGGCGACAACCGCCAACGCGACCACTCAGACGGTTTGGGTAGTCAATAACGCGGCGGGAATACCTGTTTTCAGGTATTATGACGGCCAAGGCAATGCGCTTGCGGCGCCGGTAACTAACAATATCCCTATTATCAGAAAGATAGAAATTACACTTGTCACCAAGACGTCTAACAAGGATATCGTCACCGCAGGCCAGAGACAAATTGTTTACACGATGAGCGTTATTCCCCGAAACCATGCTCTCAATTACATTAACTGAGGATTACAACATGGACACGATGAAAGAAATGACTCTACGGAATGAAAAAGGATTTGCCCTGCTGGCGGCAATTATCGCCTTTTTAATACTTTTAGCCGTTGGCATGCTTGTTATTAACATGTCCGGCGGAGACCTGATTTCGAGTTCCATGTCCGTGGGAAACAAAAAGGCGAATATTGCCGTGGAAACCGGGATATCCGCACTGGAGGCGAATTTCAGTCCTGCTAATTCAACTGGTTACTACGCTTGCACGGGGAGTGATACCGTTGCGACCATTCCCAGCAGCGCATGGCAGACAGCCAGCAACACGGACGCGGATTCCAATACAAAATATGTCATATGTAATGCAACACCGGATACTACGAAGTCGAGTGTATACCTACCAAAGTATGGAACTAATTTTATTTTACAGCGTTATTATACCACAGTGATAGGCGAAAATTCATCTTATAATTCATTGATGAAAGTAAATGTTGGTGTAGGATATTTCGCACCCAATTATTAAAAGCAGGTATTTGTATTTGATTCGGTCATGTGCCGATGAATCAGGAGGTGAGGTAATGATTATGACAAGAAAAATAATCGTGATAATAATTGCTGCAATATTTATGGCGGTATCTTCCGGTGTGTCCCGTGCCGACGATTCAACGCTATGGACAACAACAACAACCCCGGATGCCCTTATTATCCTGGACAACACGGGAAGCATGGCGGATCTGCCTGCGGGCTCGCCGGCAAATCTGTATGTTTGCGGATCAAGCTCAAACTGCAACGGCAGCGGTCCTTTTTATCCCAGCGCCCTGCCAAGTCCGCTTCCCTCAACGCTCTATGATATTTCCGGCACGGGCGGCACCTGCTCAGGCAGCAATCCTTTTTATGGTGTATCTCCGGGTCTTATGCCCACGGCAAATATGTATATTCTTCCCGGTAATTCCTGCAGCAGCTATGCCGGTCCTTTTTATACAGTACCGCCGTCGAACGCCTGGGGATTATCCAGTACTTCTACGGCTTACATAAGCTCAAGCTTATCCTGCACCGGCGGCAGCGGCGTTGCGTTTTATCCAATTAGCAGTACAAATTATACAAAAGCATGCCCAATCGGTACATCAACCAGTACATCAAGCCTGGGCGGCCTCACCACCATTTATTCCGCGGGTGATTGCACAAACACAGCCACCGGCGGTCCTTTCTACTCAACATCAAAAAGCGGACATACAACGAAATGTTATCTGTACTCATCCTGCGCGCCCCCTGCCACCGGCTATACATCAGGCAGTTGCACAGCCACCGGTGCTATCTTTTACACGACGGCACAAAGCGGATATACGACAGCATGCGGAACAACCACAACATGCACGCCGCCATCGACCATGTATACCGATACATCAAGTGATTGCACAATCGGTCCTCTCTATGTGTCATCAACGACCGGATATACATACGCATGTCAAGCCTGCAACACCACCTGCAGCATCTCAGATAATTCAAATAATTATCCCTTATACGGCGACCCTAACTGTTCAGTAGCATTTTATTCAAACACGAATACGACGGGTTACACCACAAATTGCTCCAAAATTCAAATCGCCAAACGCGCCATTTTCAGTCTCATGAATGCTACCAATAGCGGTACCCTTACTTCAACGGATATGAACAGTCTGGGGGTGCGTCTCGGTTACATGAATTATTATAACTGCCAACAGGCTTCCGATGCTTCTACTTATTCTTATCCCGCCGGCAGTTCAAGTTCATGCATTCAGCTTCAATGGCCTCTTACAGGATCCGATAATGTCACAACAACACCCTATACGGATATCTACTGCAATAATAGTTCATCATGCCTCTCAACGAATACGTCGTCATGTTCAACATCCAACCCGCAAATGCAATGTATTGCCGGAGCGACTACCGGCGGCGGCACCCCTCTCGGTCCTGCCCTGCTGCAGGGAACAAACTATCTGACTTATCAGAAGTCGCTAGATCCTGCCTCGGCGTGCCGTCAAAAGTCCATGATCCTCATCACCGATGGAGCGGATACATTCTCCTGCCCGGGTAACGGCTCAAATCCTGAACCTGGCGAAAGTGGTACTTGTGGCCAGGGAAGTGTTACCTGCGATGCGCAAAGAAGATCTCCCGTGTATTATGCGGCTGCGGCCAAAGCTCTCGGTTATCAAGTTTTCGTTGTGGGTTTCGGCTCCAACATGCCTGTAATTGATCAAAACACACTAAACTGGACTGCCTATTTTGGAGGGACGAGAAATCCGAATACGACGCAATCGGGCAGTACGTCGGGAGTTACAGTGGGCACCAATCCCTGCGCCAACGGCACCGATCCGGGGGCATTTACTAATAATAATGGTGTAATCACATTAACATACCCCCTTACCGGTTATGCGTTTATAGCCAACGATACTAATGATCTTGTAAATGCTCTGCAGGCCGCCATATCAGCCATCCGGGCAGGCGAATATTCATTTTCGTCCGAGGCAGCGGTAGCCGCCGCCCGCGTTCAGACAGAAAATTTCATTTATGAAGCATCCTTTAATCCTGAGAACACTGCGGGAAATGCTAAAGAACCATTCTGGCCGGGACATTTAAAAAAATATGCATTAAATACCCAAAATGGCCAAACAACATATCCCGCCGAGTGGGACGCTGGCGCGGTACTTCAGAATACAGCATACACCAGCAGGCATATGTGGACATTAAAAAACGGAACCATGACCAGATTTAATACAACCAATATCACGGACGCCGATCTGGGCACAGGCACGTCCACAACAACTTGCGCAGCGGCCGGCGACTGCATAACCGGGTGCTTATGCGGCAACGTTGTCGGATTCTACCAGGGTAATACTACTGCCATTCCTTCTGACAATCTGGAGCAATGGTACCTGGGCGATCTTTATCATACGAATCCGGTGCTCGTCCAAACGCCAAACCAGTATTTTTTTGATCCCCGGGAATGCACACCTGCATCCGGTTCATCATCTCACGCTTCGTTCTACGCTAGCAATCAGCGATCGTCGGCTGCCGGCAATCAGCTTATTATTGCCGGCGGCAATGACGGTCAACTGCATGCCTTTACGACGGGCAGCGGTTCGGATCCAACCGCGGGCGGAAAAGAGGTATGGAGTTTCATTCCCCCAAACTTTCTGCAGAAGATAGCGCCTATAGCCCATGACGATCATTCCAACCGAAGTGCACTGAACTCCCATGATTTCTTCGTAGATGGGCCGCTGGAGGAGAAGGATGCCGTCTGGCTGCCTTCATCAGCAGGCACCGGCGTTACTAAAAACGCGGCCGACTGGAAATCAATACTTATCTTTGAAGAAGGGCAGGGATCCGGGAATTTTCTCTGGAGTTCTTCATCAAACTGCTATGTACCCTACACAACCTCAACAGGATTCAGCGCGACTTATGATCCAACAAATTATCCTTATTACTGTGGTCTTTATGCTTTGAATGTCACTAATACGTCATCCACCCAACCCGTCTATTTATGGAATTTGCAACCGACAGCGACACAGGCTCCCTATCTGGGCCAGGCATGGAGCAAGATGCAAATCGGCCGTGTTAAAATCTCGGGCAACGAAAAATGGGTTGGATTCATGGGCGGCGGTTACTCCGGGACGTCCTGTACGCCGGCTGCCGGTGGATCAGTATCAGAGCTATGCACTAGCGTGGCCACGGGCAGCTCCGGAAAATCGTTCAATGTGGTTGACCTGACCAACGGCCAAATTCTCTGGCAGTTTACTTACGGCACCACAACTACTTCACATACAAGTCCTTATATGACGTTCGATTTAGCGGGAGCGCCCATAGCTTTCGACATGGATGGCGACGGATTTGTTGATACGGCTTACATAGGCGACCTCGGCGGCAATATTTGGCGTTTCCGGTTCTGTACAGCTGATCCACTCTGTTCTTCCTGCGGTTTATCAAGTTATACAGCTTCGCCATCCTGCACTTCTTCTTCTTATCCTGCTCCTCCTCCTGCTCATTCTCCTCTTTCTTATGGTACCTGCAGCACGTCCGATTGGAAAGGCAGCCTCTTTTTTCAGTCGACGGATGCTGAAAGAGGTTCCGGCCTGGCCACTCCCGCGAACACTCACAAACAAATATTTACGCAGCCGCAACCCAGCATAGACAATAACGGCAATTGGTGGGTCTTTTGGGGTACGGGGGAAGCTACCAATCCCACTTTTGAATTATCATCGGATACAAGCACTACCAAGAACCGGCTTTATGCCGTTATAGAAGCCAATCTCGCCAATCTGGACAGCGCTGGAACGGCGTACCCTACTTTCACAACGGCGGGTACCAACTCGAACACTTACCCTTTACAGAATGTAACCACTCAGGCTTTTTCCTCTGGGACAGCAAATAGCGGATGGTATTATAATCTCTCTACTAATCCTCTGACAGACCTTACTAATACGTATAGCTCTCCCGTTGGGGAAAAAATGCTTTCCGATCCTACGGTATTCGGTAATGTTTATTTTGTGACCTATCTCCCCGCGCAGGGAACTGCCAGCGCCTGCGGCCAGGCGGGTGATTCATTTATTTATAGCCTCGACTTTCTTACCGGATACGGCGCCTCTCAATATGCCGGTCAGGGAATAAGTTCTTCAATTCTGGTATCTATCAGTCCAAACGGTACTGCGAACCTTTATTTTCCGGGCATGAACGCTCCCACTAGTGCTGCTGCAGGGAATACCAGTGGTGGTGGGAATGGTACCAGTGTGACGATGCCATCCAGCAGGACCAATATTCTTTATTGGCAGGATCAACGGTTGAATCAATAGAAATGATTTGTCAGAAAAAACTTGACAGAAAGGCAGTATGTTTTTATAGAGATTGGCAATAAATTAAATCAGGCTCTGCACATGAGTTCAGAATAAATGCTATTAACAGTTTAACTTGCAGTGACAAGCAGCAAATGATATTTAAAGCTGCTTGTCATTTTTTTTATAATGATGAACACAAATTTTTGATAATATGGCCAAATCGTAAGTTTCGCCATTTTGAGGACAATTTTCAGATGAAAAACAAAATTGCGCTAATCATAGAAACGGCAATCCATGATTGCGTCCAAAAAGGCCTGTTGCCGGAAGTCCATCTGCCTTATATCGAGGTGGAAGCCCCCGGCAATCCCCGGCATGGAGACTACGCCGCCAATACCGCTCTGATTCTGGCCGCGCAGGCCAAACAAAATCCGCGGAAAATCGCACAAACCATTCAGGAAAATATATCTGATCCGGAAAAGATCATTGAAAAAACGCAAATAGCCGGGCCCGGCTTTATTAATTTTTTTGTTAAAGACAGCGTCTGGCATGATTATCTGAAGAATATTGATGAACAAAAAGAAAAATACGGCATCTCCGATTTCGGCTGCGGCAAAAAAGTTCAGGTGGAATTTGTGAGCGCAAATCCCACGGGGCCGTTGCATATTGGTCACGCGCGCGGCGCCGTTGTCGGCGATGTAATTGCCAACTTACTGACGGCGGACGGTTACCGGATTTCCAGAGAATATTATATCAATGATGCCGGAAACCAGATGAATAATTTAGGTAAATCCGTGCTGCTGCGTTACCGTGAGCTCATGGGCGAGAAAATTGAATTTCCCGAGACCTGTTATCGCGGCGATTATATAATGGATATTTCCCGCGAAATTATTAACAGGGAAGGGGATAAATATCTTAATTTAAACGAAGAAGAAACTATCAGCTATTTTAACTCGGTTGCAGGATGCGAAATCCTGGAAGAAATTAAAGTCGATTTAAAGGATTTTGGCGTAATTTTTGATGAATATTTCAGCGAAAAGGAGCTCTATAAAGACAACGGCGTGACCAATCTTCTGGATAAATTGCAAAAGCAGGGGTTTATTTATTCCGATGGTGAGACCTTGTGGTTTAAAACCACTGATTTCGGAGATGAAAAAGACAGGGTTGTCGTCCGCAAAAACGGCGAACCGACTTATTTTGCCGCCGACATCGCCTATCATCAGAATAAATTTTCCCGCGGATTTGAGATGATTATTGATATCTGGGGCGCGGATCACCACGGTTATATGCCTCGCATGTGGGCGGGAATACAGGCTCTGGGCCATGATAAAGCCGCTTTAAAAATAATTCTCGTGCAGTTGGTAAATTTACTTCGGGCAGGAGTGCCCGCGGCCATGTCCACGCGTTCCGGCGAGTTTGTGACGCTGCGGGAAGTCCTTGATGAGGTAGGTAAAGACGCGGCCCGTTATAATTTTCTTATGCGCCGTTCCGACAGCCATCTGGATTTCGATCTGGAACTGGCTAAAAAACAATCCAGTGAAAATCCGGTTTATTATGTGCAATATGCTCATGCCCGAATTTGCAGCATTTTAAGAATGGCTCAGGAACGCGATATTGCCCTGCCGGTTTATACCGATATTGATCCCGGCATGTTATCCGATCCTGAAGAAAAGAATTTAATCAAGCTGCTGGTGCGTTACCCTGAAACAATTTGCAGTGCCGCCAGATCTCTGGAACCTCACCGCGTTACTTTTTATCTGAATGAATTAGCGGGAGTTTTTCACAGCTATTATAATAAAAATAAAGTGATTTCGGACGATAAACAGTTAACCGCGGCAAGGTTATTTCTGGCAGGAGCAATCAAAATTGTTTTACAAAATGCTTTGAAAATTATAGGTGTGAGCGCGCCGGAGAAGATGTAAATACCAATACGGCGAAAATATCCGTGGAGTTGATATAAATAATAATGTGACAAATTATCCGCCCGGTCACTGCTTATTGCCCTTTTTAAATTAAAATACTTTTAAAGTAGAACAAATGGCTACAGGAAATATTAAGAATTTTGAATTAAAAATAGGGAAGACCGGATTGGTTATTATTGTTGCCGGAATGTCGGCATTTTTATGCGCCGCTTTTTTGTTCGGCGTTGATGTTGGGAAAAATATTGATACTTATCCTGATAAAATAGCTGCGCTTCCCCAAAGGGCACTGGCTTTAGTCTGGCGTCCGGCCAGAATCGGTATCGCCCAAAACGCACCGGATAATAAAAACGGGCAACACCAATCGCAAGCGGGAGAGAATATTGATCTGACTTTTTACGATGAGCTGACCTCGAAAAAAGGCATTGCCAATTTGGATTCTATACCGGAAAAACAGCCGCCGGACATGCAGACAAAGAATGAGGAAGAAGCCGCGAAAGGTAATTTTAGTATTGAGGCTCAAAAACCGCCGCAGCCGGCAAATGATAAAAACAAGGCAATACAGGAACATAAAGTTAAAGAAGCTGCTGCGGATGTTGCTTCCGGTAAAAATCAATTCATTGTTCAGGCAGCTTCCTTGAAGGAAAAAAAGAAAGCAGATCAGGTCAGTAAAAAAATATCATCTTTGGGTTTTAAAACGCAGATAATAAAAACAGAAATTAAAGGCAAGGGGACCATGTTTCGCGTAACGGCCTTGGGTTTTGAAAATAAAGTTCAGGCAAAGGAAGCGGCGCAAAAAATTTCTTCCAAAACCAAAACGAATTGCATTGTCAAAAGCATCGATAATGCGGCAAAGGATAACTAAAAAATATAACGGGTTGTTTAATTATGTTTGAAAGTCTGTCTGAAAAATTAGAAAATATTTTTAAAAAATTAAAGGGACGCGGAATTTTAAATGAGGAAAATGTAAATGCCTCTCTCAAAGAAATCCGCATGGCGCTTTTAGAAGCCGATGTTAATTTTAAGGTCGCTAAAGATTTTATTGAAGATGTCAGGACGCGGGCAATAGGAAAAGAAGTCCTCGACAGTATTACTCCCGGCCAGCAAATCGTAAAAATTGTTCATGACCGTTTAGTGGATCTTATGGGCGGGGTTAGCGCCAATATCAAATTCGGCGCCCGCGTTCCTTCAGTCATCATGCTTGTCGGTTTGCAGGGATGCGGCAAAACAACAACAGCCGCAAAGTTGGCCCTTTTATTATCAAAAGAACAAAAAAAGATTTGCCTGGTATCGGCTGATGTTTACCGGCCGGCCGCTATGGAACAGCTGGCTGTGCTGGGAAAACAAATTAAAGCCGGTGTTTTTGAAGCCAATGGGTTGAAAGACCCTGTGGAAATTTGTGTTCAGGCCATGGAATATGCAAAAAGAAACGGTTATGAAGTGCTCATCATCGATACGGCGGGAAGATTGCACATTGATAACCTTTTGATGGAAGAATTGAAGCGTATTAAAGAGAAGGTCAATCCGGCGGAAATTATTTATGTCGCTGATGCCATGACGGGACAGGATGCCGTTAATGTCGGCGTCAAATTCAATGAGCTTATCGGTATTGACGGCGTTATTATGACGAAAATGGACGGCGACGCGCGTGGCGGCAACGCGCTGTCTCTCAAGTCCGTTATCGGAAAGCCTGTTAAGTTTGTCGGTGTTGGCGAAAAAGTGGATAATCTGGAAGTATTTCATCCGGAAAGAATGGCTTCCCGTATTTTAGGCATGGGCGATATTCTCACTCTGGTAGAAAAAGCGCAGGCGAACATTGATCAAAAAGCAGCGCTTGAACTGGAAAAAAGTATCCGGAAAAATAATTTTTCGCTGGACGATTTCCGCAATCAACTGGCGCAGATTAAAAAAATGGGATCCATGAAAGATATTTTAGGCATGATTCCTGGCCTGGGGAAAATAAAGGGGCTCAAGGACATGCAGCCAGATGATAAAGAATTGGTTAAAGTCACGGCGATAATTGATTCTATGACAAAAGAAGAGCGTTATAATCATTTGATCATTGATGGACGGCGGCGTAAAAGAATTGCTTTAGGCAGCGGAACATCCGTTCAGGATGTAAATCTTTTGTTGAAAAATTATCTGGAAATAAAGAAAATGATGAAAAAATTTAACAAGAAAGACGGCATCAAGTCTCTTATGCGGAATTTCCCCTTTTAAAACTGAAAAAACTGTGATAAAAAAGAATTGTGAAAAATTATTATCTTAAGGAGGTAGTATTAAAAATCAATGGCTGTTAAAATTAGACTGACTCGTATGGGCGCTAAAGGCAAACCTTTTTATCGTATTGTGGCAGCTGATACAGATTTCCCGCGAGATGGAAGATTTCTGGAAATTTTAGGCAATTATGATCCGAAAAAAAATCCGGCGGAAGTTACAATAAAAGAAAAACGTGTTCGCGACTGGTTGTCCAAAGGCGCCAAACCAACTCTAACGGTATCTAACTTGCTTAAAACAAAAGGTATTGAGGCTAAAGTTAAATAAGATGGTTTTCCGTTTTTTAAAGAAAATGATAAATTTTAAATTGAATATGTCCATAAATCTTTTAACATGTAATCAATTATTGACGAAATGATTTCTAAGAAGGAATTAATCAAAATCAGCGGAGGTTATGACTATGAAAGAATTGGTTAAGTTTATCTCTCAGGCTTTAGTGGATTTCCCGGACAAAGTTGAAGTCACTGAAATCATCGGCGAACAGACCTCGGTAATCGAATTGCGTGTGGCAAAAGAAGATTTGGGTAAAGTAATCGGAAAACAGGGCAGAACTGCCAAGGCCATTCGGATGATTTTAAGCGCTGCTTCTGCCAAAGCGCATAAACGGTCGGTTTTAGAAATTATTGAATAGGCAAAAAATGGATCTCTTTGCATTTGGGGAGATTGTAAAAACTCGCGGTCTCCAGGGTTGTTTAAAAGTATTATGTTATGTGGAGACTCAAAAAGATAGTTTTTCAAAACTTAAGTTTGTTTATATTGAAAAAAATTCAGGGCAAAAAGATCCTTTTGCCCTGAAAAAATTTGATGGTTCCGGTAATATTTTGTTTATCGAACTGGAAGAAATAAAGGATATCGAATCGGCAAAGGCTTTAGTTGGATGTAAAGTGTTTTTGCCGAAAGATATCATGGAAAAACTGCCGGAAGGTGAATATTACTGGCACGACATCATCGGACTGGATGTATACAGCGAAGAAGGCGAATATATCGGCATAATAGAATCAGTTTTCCCCACAGGAAGCAATGATGTTTATGTCTGCCGGGGAGAAAAAAGAGAGATTCTTCTTCCCGCTATCGCTGATGTGATTCGGAAGATAGACATAAATCGCCGGGTTATGACAGTAAAACTGCTGGAAGGGTTGTAAAAGTGATCAATTTTGAAATCCTTTCCTTATTCCCAGAAATGTTTGTCTCTCCTCTGGATTTCAGCCTTTTAAAGAAAGCTCAGGAAAAAGGTCTTTTAAATATTTGCCTGCACGATATACGCGATTGGGCGGATGATAAGCACAAGATGGCTGATGACTCTCCTTACGGCGGCGGCTGTGGAATGGTCATGAAAGTGGAACCGGTGGAAAAGGCCCTGAGGGCCATCAGGAAACCTGAAGATGATTCCATCGTCGTGTTAATGACTCCCCAAGGGGAAGTCTTAAATCAAAAAATCGCGGCACAGATGGCCGCCCAAAAGCATATAATTATTATTTGCGGCCATTATGAAGGGGTGGATGAAAGGATTAGAGAACATCTGGTTGACAGGGAAATATCAATCGGTGATTATATTTTAACCGGTGGCGAACTTGCCGCTTTAGTTTTAGTTGATGCCGTCTCCCGGTTTATCCCCGATGTTTTGGGAAATCCTCTATCAACAGGCAATGACTCTTTTTCTGAAAATATTTTGGAATATCCTCAATATACGAGGCCGGCTAAGTACAATGACTGGATGGTGCCTGATGTTTTACTGTCTGGAAATCACGCCCAAATTGAACTCTGGCGCAGGAGAGAATCCCTTATAAGGACTTACAAACGACGGCCGGATTTATTCAAAAAGCTCGAACTTTCAGCGGAGGATAAAAAATTTTTGGATGAAATTAAACAAGAAGAGATATAATATCTTGATTTTGAGAAGTTTTTAATGTAGGGAAAGCAAATTTTTAAATTGAGAATGGTTTCCCGATTTAATGAAAACAATTTGTTTTATGCGGAAAAGCGTTAATGCTTTACATTGTTCTTTTACATTATCCGGTTTATAACAGGGAAGGCAAAATTGTAACGACATCCATTGCAAATATGGATATCCATGATATTGCCCGGCTGGCAAAAACATATGCGGCAAAGGGATTTTACATAGTCAATCCGATACAGGAACAACGGAATCTGGCCGGGGAAATTATCGGTCACTGGCGGGAAGGTTACGGAGCGAATCACAATAAATTCCGTCAGGCCGCTTTTGAATTGGTCAGGATAAAAGAAAGCTTACAGGCCGTTTTAACTGATGTTGCCGGGGAATCGGGATTTATGCCGAAAATTGTAGTGACCGGCGCTAATTTATCAGGCGATCTTTTAGGGTTTACCGAACTTAGGCAGATGCTGAAAAACGGCAAATTGCCATATCTTCTTGTTTTTGGAACAGGATCGGGAATGGCCGGGGAAGTGATAAGTATGGCGGATTATAAGCTGGAGCCGATTAAAGGCCATGAAAATTATAATCATCTCGCTGTACGGTCGGCGGTGGCAATTGTTTTAGACAGAGTCAGGAGCGTTTAAATTATAATGATATAATGCAATGATTGCAGGAGGAAATATAAATGAATGTTATAGAAATGCTGGAAAAAGAATATATGAGAGGCGACATTCCCGGTTTTAAATCCGGTGATACTGTAAAAGTACATGTGCGCATCATTGAAGGCCAAAAACAGAGAATTCAGGCTTTTGAAGGAATCGTAATACGTAAAAGACGCGGCAACAGCGGAGCTAATTTTACAGTGAGAAAAATTTCTTACGGTGTAGGCGTGGAAAGAACATTTCCCCTGCATTCTCCGATTATTGATCAGATTGAAGTCGTAAGCCATGGCAAAGTGCGCAGGTCGCGTCTCTATTATTTGAGAAACCTGAGAGGCAAAAAGGCAAGAATCAAGGAAGTGGGAAAATAGTAATAAATATTTTTATTACGTTTTAATAAACCTTATTTAATTTATTGCGCCGGTTTGCCAAAAAGGGAAGGGAGCAATCCCTTTATTTCTTCAATGGACACATTTGAAAAAATTGCCTATCAGGAAGGCTACCAGGTCATTGCCGGCGTTGATGAAGTCGGCAGAGGACCGCTTGCCGGTCCTGTTGTGGCTGCGGCCGTAATTTTACCGCCTCATTATGTGAATACCGAAATAGACGATTCCAAAAAGCTTTCGGCCGCCAAAAGAGAAAAACTATACGAAATAATCGGTAAAGATGCTGTTGCGATCGGTACCGGAATTGTCGATACGGAAACAATTGACCATATTAACATTCTGAGGGCGACGCTTCAGGCCATGCGCGAAGCAGTTCTGGAACTTCCCACGTCTCCCGATTTTCTTCTAATAGACGGTCTCCATCGTATTCCCGTAATCACTCCGCAGAAACCCGTGGTAAAAGGAGACAGCTTAAGTATTTCCATCGCTGCGGCGTCAATCATTGCCAAAGTAACCCGTGACCGGATTATGGAAATATATCATCGCCAGTTCCCTCAATACAATTTTATTCAAAATAAAGGTTATGGAACTAAAGAACACTGTGAAGCCATTAAACAATTCGGGATTTGTAAAATTCATCGTAAATCATTTCATGTCAAAAATTTAAAACAGACATCGATTCAATTTATCCCTTAAAATGAAAGATATGTCAAAAATTGATACGGGAAAACAAGGCGAAAAAATCGCGGCGGCCTTTCTTAAAAAAAACGGTTATCGCATCATTGAAACAAATTTTCGTTGTGTTGCGGGAGAAATAGACATTATCGCGCACCAGAAAGGTGAAATTGTTTTTATTGAAGTCAAGACAAGAAAGTCCGCAGAATTGGGCTATCCTGAGCAGGCGGTGGGAATAAATAAGCAGAAGAAAATGTCACAACTGGCATTGTTGTATTTACAGAAAAAAAACATAACCGATACGCAAGCCCGCTTTGATGTGGTGGCCATAACGATAACTGCTTCGGGCAACGAGATTAGACTAATAAAAAACGCCTTCGATTTTATTGACAACCAATTCTGAAGGAAGTTTTCGCCAATATGGCGAAAATTCTCGGTAATGTAAGATTCTATTTATTATGCGCTCCCCTTACGGGTATGCGCTTCCGATCAAAGCGCTATCTTTGTTGGCACAGCCTGCCCCGGCGCAGGCCGGGGTTGTCGGCTTCCCAGAACGTATTAGAATACGGGAGTGCCACCCGAGGGGGGCACAATAAAAACAGACATTTTCCTTACCGGTGATCTGCGCCATTATGGCGCAGATCACATACGCCTCGTCGCCTGCACCTTGCCGCCTCGATATCATCTTTGATTGAGAATTGGTATTTTTTATAAGTGGCTTAAAGCCGGCTTCCCAATCGGATAAACATTAAAACCGATGGTAAAACATTTATTGTGATCTATAATATTGCGGCCGTCGAAAAGAAAGGCCGGTTTGACCATTGAGCGGTATATCTTTTTAAAATCCAGCCCCCGGTATAAATCCCAACCGGTAAGTATAAGCAGGGCATGGCAACCGGCTGCGGCCTGGTAAGGATCCTCAACATACTTTATACTTCCTTTGATATCTGAAAGATCGAGAGCCGCGTTTTTCAGCGCCCTAGGATCGGAGATAATGATTTGGGCTTGTTCCGCAAGCAGTTTGCGGGTAATATTGATAGCCGGACTTTCACGCGTGTCGCCCGTATCGGCTTTGAATGCAAAGCCCAAAACGCAGATTTTTTTCCCGGCCAGCGTGTTAAACATTGATTTGAGAATATTGGCGATGAATCGTTCCTGTTGATATTCATTAATTTTTACGACGCTTTCCCAGTAGGCGGCAACCTCCGGCAGACCGTAATAACTGCAAAGATAAACCAGATTTAAAATATCCTTTTTAAAACAGGAGCCTCCAAAACCAATGCCGGCGTTAAGAAATTTATCGCCGATCCGGCTGTCCGTTCCCACGGCCCTGGATACTTCGGAAATATCGGCGTCGGTTTTTTCGCACAGGGCGGAAATGGAATTAATCGATGACACCCGCTGAGCCAGAAAAGCATTGGCCACTAATTTGGATAATTCACTGCTCCAGATATTGGAGGTTATTATTTTTTTTAACGGAATCCACCGCGCATAGATTTCAATTAATTCCGCTCGGGCCGTGAGTCCGCTTTTTGTTTCATGAGAGCCGATCAAAACGCGGTCGGGATTTTCCAGATCGCCCATAGCCGTTCCTTCCGCCATAAATTCCGGGTTGGAAAGAACCTCAAATTTAATTTTACCTTTTCCCGAAGATAGAATTTTTCCCATAGCCAGAGCGGTTTTTACAGGCAAAGTGCTTTTTTCGATTACTATTTTTGATGACCGGGAATATTTTAGAATCTGACGCGCTGTTTTTTCCCAATACTGTAAATCTGCGGCCATGTCGGCGCCGGCGCCATAAGTTTTAGTAGGCGTATTAACGCTGACAAATATGATGTCATTTTCTTTGATCTGGTTTTCGATATCTTTTGTAAAAAATAAATTTTTGCCGCGGGTTTTTTTTATGATTAAATCCAGTCCGGGTTCATAAACAGGAAGCTCTGCCGAATTCCATGCGTCAATGCGATCGGGATTGGTATCCACTACCGTGATTCGATAATCGGAACATTTATACGCAATCATTGCCATAGAAGGGCCGCCGACATAACCGGCCCCAATGCAAAGGATTTTTTTTCTGAATTTCATTTGGATCTGTATCTCCTGTTGGCTGATTATGATGCTTTTAAAACATCACGGAAATATTTAATTGTACTTAACAAGCCTTCTTTCAACCCTGTTTCAGGATTCCAGCCGAGTTTCTCTTTGGCGAGGGTTATATCCGGCTTGCGCTGAGCAGGGTCGTCCGCCGGCAGGGGTTTAAAATCGATTCCGGATTTACTTTTTGTTAATTCAATAATGAGTTTCGCCAATTGCAGTATGGTAAATTCTTCGGGATTGCCAATATTAACCGGGCCGTAAAATTCATCGGCGGAATTCATCATCCGTATCAATCCTTCAATTAAATCATCAACGTAACAAAAAGATCTGGTATGGGTGCCATCTCCATAAATGGTGATATTTTTACCTTGCAGGGCCTGAATAATAAAATTGCTTACCACGCGGCCGTCATGGATCGCCATGCGCGGACCGTACGTGTTAAAAATTCTGACTATTTTTGTATTAACGGAATTCTGCCGCCTGTAGTCCATCATCAGGCACTCGGCAGCACGTTTCCCTTCGTCATAACAACTGCGAATTCCTATGGGATTAACCTTGCCCCAGTAGGACTCCGTTTGCGGATGTACTTCGGGATCACCGTAAATTTCCGACGTGGAAGCCTGAAGCACTTTTGCTTTTGTCCTTTTTGCAATGCCCAAAACGTTGATGACTCCCATGACATTCGTTTTAATGGTTTTAATCGGATTGTATTGATAATGAAACGGGGATGCCGGGCACGCAAAATTGTATATTTCATCAACTTCAAGATAGATGGGATTTATAATGTCGTGACGAATCAATTCAAAATTCGGTAAACCGATAAGCTGAGAAATATTCTTTTTATCACCGGTAAAATAATTATCCAGACAAATGATGTCGTTGCCTTCGTGCAGTAATCTTTGACAGAGATGGGAACCTAAAAATCCCGCGCCTCCGGTAATTAATATTCTTTTCATCATCAAAATTTGTCATTCATAGTGGTATAATTTAAATTTTCGCTATTTAACCTGAAATACTATGAAAATGTCAACAATAAAAATTTTTTATTCACATCACAGTCCCCAAATTGCCGAAAAATAAAGTTTTGCATGAATACAAATTAATATATTTCTTGAACTGTTCTATCCACTATGATAGCTAGTAAAATCATACAATAGTTAATTTTTCGTTTGTCTTAGTAAACTGATTTTGGGGAGATAAATATGGATTCGGATTCCACAGTAACCGAAAATAAAAATATTCATAATCTGACTGATGAGTACGTAGAACAAAATAACGGAAATAATCAGGAAGTTATTGTCGTTGATGGCCGTGGTTATGAAAATAATGCTGATAATAAAAAGGAAATCTTCACTCTTGTCGATGTAATCGAAAACTCTCACACTGCCGATAATGTATATGAAGAAATTATGAAACGGGCGGCCCAAATCGTTGAAAAAATTGCCCGTGAAATAGTTCCGCAAGTCGCTGAAAGAGTGATTAAGGAAGAAATCGAAAAACTGAAAAAAATCAGCGCCGCAAAATAAAAGATGACTAGCCGGCGTATATATGGATATATCTCTTTATCATTTTTTATTTTAATATTTTTATCATTTTCTGTTTATGCACAAAATGATTCTGTCCTTTCAAAGACAGATCCTGAAAGACAAGCTGTTTAAAGAAAACCGATGTTACCGCGCTCGCCAGGAAATCTTTAGCAGATGAATTAGTAAAAAAGGCGGATATTTGCTTCCTGATGTTTTGGCAGGATGATAAAAATATCATGTAAATTAATTGTATGCAAACACAGGAGAAATCATGAAGATTTATAAATTTAATCTTTTATTGATAGTCATGTTCTTAATGATCGGCGGATGTTGGGGCCACTCACCGCAGATAGGAAACGCTGATCATGATAAGATTCAGGCAAAGATTATTGCGGTGCTTCCGGTAGAAAATAAAGACCATGGTGACAAAACGCCCCAATTATTCCGCTCCAGACTTCTGGAAGAACTTTATTTTAAGGGCTATTCCAAGATACCATTGGAAATGATAGATAAAAAGCTGGAATCTTTAAATATCAATGAAGGCAATAAAAGCGCGTCTGCTGTCGCTCCTCAGAAATTAAAAGACCTGCTGGGAGTGGATGCCGGATTATATTGCACCTTGACTCAATATAACAAAGCGAAAATATTTTATACTCCTGTAACAATATCAGCTCGTTGCGAATTGCGCAGCGCTCAAACAGGAGAAATTATCTGGCATGCCCAATCCGAGTCCACTGAAAGAAATTTTGATTTTACCAGCAAAGGATTGGAGAAAAAATCGTATGAGAATTTGGAAATTTTAATTGATGAGGTTGTTACTAATATATTAAAAACTCTACAGGATGGCCCCAATCTGCGAGGTTAGAAATTATATTTCCCGATTCGGCGATAAACACTAAGATAATAAATCAAAAAGAAAATATATGAACATACCGAATTTTTTATCTTTGTTAAGAATTATTCTGGTTCCTGTTTTTGTGATATTTATAATTCAGGATTCATATATCAAAGCCTTAATTGTCTTTACTATTGCCGGTTTGACTGATGCCCTGGACGGCACACTTGCCCGTTTGTTGAATGAACAAACTAAATTGGGGGCTTTTCTTGATCCACTGGCTGATAAATTACTCTTATCCACAAGTTTTATATCGTTGTCGATTTTCGGCTTAATTCCCGGCTGGCTTACGGTAATTGTTATCAGCAGAGACTTTATAATCCTGCTTGGAATAGTGATATTATCAATGATGTCTATAACATATGAAATTCATCCTATATTTGTCAGTAAAATCACAACAGCTTTGCAAATCGGGACTGTCTTTTTGACTCTGTTTTTAAAAAGCTTTCATTATAGTATAGTAAGTCATGATCTGATTATTATTCTTTCCTGGTTAACAGCATCATTTACTATTATTTCCGGATTGTGGTATATTTTTAAAGGAATTAATTTTATAAATCGAACTGCCTAAAAATAGGCTAATAAATAAGATATTTAGCTTGACACCGCGGTGTTTTGCTGCTAGTTACGCAACGTTAAAAAGCTTGGTTAATTGTAGGCAAGTAGCTCAGGGGGAGAGCGCCATCCTGACGCGGTGGATGTCCAGGGTTCAAATCCCTGCTTGCCTACCATTTATAATATAAAAAAAGCATGTCTTAAGTTAGAATACTTTGAGGGCATCAGCAAAACAGTGATGCCCTTTATAAATGAACTTAAAACGATTTTATCAGAGTAAATTATGGATATAAAAATTATTTTCCCAGATAATAAAGAAATTTCTTTCAATGCCGGAATTACCGCCGGTGAGGCGCTCAAATCCTGGAAAAAGGAAACGCTGGCTTATGCCGTGGCAGTTAAAATTAATAACATACCCGTGGATTTAAGCTATCAGATCATGAAAGATTCGAAGCTTGATTTAATAGAAATATCCTCCCGTGAAGGTTTGTCTATATTGCGTCACAGTATATCTCATGTAATGGCTCAGGCCGTTCAAGAGATTTTTCCGGGCGCCAAAGTAAGCATCGGTCCTTCTATTGATGAGGGGTTTTATTACGATTTTGAATATAAAGAACCTTTTACTATCGATGATTTTACTAAAATAGAAAACCGCATGAAGAAGATCATCGCCGCTGATCATCCTTTTATCCGCGAAGAACTAACACGTGCGGCCGCGATAAAGTTGTTTGAAGAAAGAGGAGAAAATTATAAGGTCGAATTAATCAATGATTTGCCTGAAGATGTTAAAGAAGTCAGTATATACAAGCAGGGCAATTATATTGATTTGTGCCGCGGGCCGCACATACCTTCAACAGGCTTCATTAAAGCGTTCAAACTTTTAAGTGTCGCGGGCGCATATTGGCGCGGCAACGAAAACAACAAAATGCTTCAGCGTATTTACGGCACCGGTTTTGTGAGTGAAAGTGAACTCGCCGATTATCTGAATTTGCTGGAAGAGGCCAAAAAAAGGGACCATCGCCGTTTGGGCAGGGAACTCGATCTTTTCCAGGTAAATGAAGAAGCCGGCCCCGGTCTGATCATCTTTCATCCCAAGGGTATGATGCTGCGTTACCTGATTGAAGAATGGGAGAGGAAAGAACACTTGAAGCGCGGTTATGATATGGTCATGGGACCTCAGATTCTCAAAGTTGATCTGTGGAAGAAATCCGGTCATTTCGACCATTATCGCGAAAACATGTATTTTACTGAAGTGGATGAACAAGTTTACGGTATCAAACCGATGAATTGTCTTTCACATATGTTGATTTATAAATCAAAGATAAGAAGTTACCGGGATTTGCCTTTGCGCTATTTTGAGTTGGGCACTGTTCATCGTCACGAAAAAACGGGCGTTTTGCATGGTTTGATGAGAGCAAGGCAATTTACGCAGGATGACGCGCATATCCTTTGCATGCCGGAGCAGTTAAATTCAGAAATCCGGGCGATCGCGGATTTTGTCAATTATGCCATGGGAATTTTCGGATTTGAATATGAAGTAGAGTTAAGCACGAGACCGGAAAATTCTATTGGTTCAGATGATGACTGGAATCTGGCTACCGAAGCTCTGGAGAGCGCTCTTAAGGATAATAAAATAAGTTATGAAGTCAACGCCGGTGACGGAGCTTTTTACGGGCCGAAGATTGATTTTAAATTAAAAGATGCCCTGAAGAGAAAATGGCAGTGCGCGACTATCCAGTGCGATTTTACACTGCCGGAAAGATTTGATTTAAGCTATATCGGCGCTGATGGAGAAAAACACCGGCCGGTCATGTTGCACCGAGTGATTCTTGGCGCCGTTGAACGCTTCATGGGCGTGCTTATTGAACATTACGCGGGAGCTTTTCCCCTCTGGCTATCCCCTGTACAGTGCGTTTTGTTGACCGTTACGGATAAGCATATACCCTATGCCGAAACAGTCCATAACAAATTAATTGAATCCGGTATTCGTTCTGAGAGATATTTTGAAAATGAAAAATTAGGGTATAAGATTCGTCAGGCGCAAATGCAGAAAATCCCGTACATGCTGGTCATTGGAGATAAAGAAGTGGAAGCGCGTTCAGTTGCTCCGCGCACGCGCGACGGTCAGAATATGGGATCGATACCTGTTGATGAGTTTATTGTTTTATTGCAGGATAACTGTGCAAAAAAACAATAGGATCTGTTATTGAACATATTATTTTCAGGAGGTGACATATAGTAAAGGATCTGAGAATTAATAAGGAAATTAAGTGTGCTTCCGTTCGTGTAATCACGGAAGATGGAAAGCAGCTTGGTGTAATTACATTGCAGGAAGCTCTGGCCAGGGCGGAAGAAGCCGGATTGGATCTTGTAGAAGTATCTGCATCCACAGACACGCCTGTATGTAAAATAATGGATTATGGCAAATATCGTTACAAACAGAATAAAAAACTGCATGACGCCAAAAAAAGCCAAACCGTCATTCAGGTTAAAGAAATTAAATTAAAGCCAAAAACAGAAGAACATGATGTACAGGTTAAGCTAAAGCACATTAAAAAGTTTTTGAATAATCACGATAAAGTAAAAGTATCCATGATGTTTAGAGGACGTGAAATTGCTTTTACCGATATAGGCAGGAAGCTGATGGAGACCATAAAGAGTGAACTGGCAAATGAATGTATCATTGACCAGGAGCCCAGGCTTGAAGGACGGAATATGGTGATGATTTTTTCACCAAAAAAACAATAAGCATAGAGAGGTGATCGAATGCCAAAACTAAAAACACATAGAGGAGCGGCAAAACGTTTTTCGCTTACGGCCAAGGGTAAAGTGAAGCGCAGCAAGGCTTTTGCCAGTCATATCCTTACTAAAAAAACAACGAAGAGAAAAAGAACTTTAAGAAAATCAACACTGGTTGATTCGGCAAACTATAAGGAAATCAAGAGACTTATTCCTTATCTATAAGAAACGGGAATTATTATTTCCTGTCATAATTTAGGAGAAAAAAGAAAATGTCCAGGATAAAGAGGAGCGTTAACGCTCGCAAGAAAAGAAGGAAGATATTAAAAATGGCCAAAGGTTTCTTTGGAGCCCGCAGCCGATTGCTTCGGACGGCTACTGAAGCGGTAAATAAGGCGATGAAATATGCTTTTCGTGATCGTCGCGGAAGAAAAAGAGAATTTCGCCGATTATGGATCGCGCGTATTAATGCGGCTGCCGCCATCAACAATATATCTTACAGCCGGTTAATTGACGGTATGAAGAAAACCGGTGTTGAATTAGATCGTAAAATACTGGCTGAACTCGCTGTCAATGATCCTCAGGGTTTCGCGCAGGTTGTTGCAACTGTTAAAGGCAAGTAAGCGGCATGATTAGTGAGCTTCAACAGCTTGAAAAAGACGCTCTTGCCGAATTGGAAACGGCAAAAACCGAAGACCAGTTTTCAGATATAAGGATAAAATATCTTGGTCGAAAAGGGCTTTTGACCGGTCTTTTGAGAAATATTGCTCAAGTTCCCGAGGCCGAAAAGCCTTTATTCGGAAAACTTTGCAATGAGCTGAAGAATCTGCTTAATGGCAAAATTGATGAAGCGCTCAAGCAGCAGGCGACCAGAAACAAAGAAGACATCCTGCTGAAAGAAAAGATAGATGTCACTTTGCCGGGACACGCAATAAAATGCGGCCGGATACATCCTGTAATTCAGGTACGCCGAGAAATTTGTTCTATCTTTGCTTCGTTTGGTTTTTCCGTGGTGGAAGGGCCGGAAATAGAACTTGATTACTATAACTTTGAGGCTCTCAATATTCCCAAAGATCATCCTGCCAGAGATATGCAGGACACTTTTTATATCGAAGACAATATTGTTTTACGCACACATACCTCGCCGGTGCAGGTGAGGGTTATGGAAAAAGTCAGTCCGCCGTTGCGGATTTTATCGCCGGGGAAAGTTTACCGGCGTGATTCTGACGTGTCTCACACTCCGATGTTTCATCAAATTGAAGGACTGCTGGTAGATAGAGGCGTCAGCTTTGGCGACCTTAAAGGAATTTTAACAGCTTTTCTTAAAAAGATTTTCGGAGGCAACACAACGTTGCGTTTTCGTCCCAGCTTTTTTCCTTTTACGGAACCATCGGCTGAAGTAGACATTCGCTGTGTCATGTGCGGCGGACGCGGCTGTCGTGTCTGCGGAGGGAGCGGCTGGCTGGAAATACTGGGTTCCGGCATGGTTGATCCTGCCGTATTCAAAAATGTGAATTATGATTTCGAAGAATTTTCCGGTTTCGCTTTTGGCCTGGGTTTGGAACGTATCGCCATGCTGAAATACGGCATTTCCGATATCCGGTTATTTTTTGAAAACGACAGCAGATTCCTTAAACAATTTTAGGAGAAATTTTTCTTTATGCTGGTTAGTCTCAAATGGCTTAAAGATTATGTTGATATAGAACTAACCGCGGATGAACTTGCTCACCGGTTGACGATGGCCGGTCTTGAGGTGGACGAGATCAAAACTATCCGTCCGCAGTTTTGCGGCGTTGTTGTCGCTAAAATTTTATCCGTGAAACCCCATCCATCAGCCGACCGTCTCTCTTTATGTGATGTCAGCGATGGAACTAAAAACTATCCCGTTGTTTGCGGCGCGAAAAATATTGCTCCCGGAAACATTGTTCCTCTGGCAAAAGTAGGCGCTGTTATCCCAGGCGGATATACTATCAAATCTTCTGTTTTACGCGGTGAAAAATCAGATGGAATGTTATGTTCCGAAGCTGAACTGGAAATCGGCGACGATGAATCGGGAATTATGCAATTGCCCGCGGATTTGACGCTTGGTTCGCCATTGGAGACGGCTTTAAATATTGAAGACACCGTTTTTAATGTAAACGTTACGCCCAATCGTTCCGACTGTCTTAGCATGATAGGAATAGCGCGGGAAGCGGCCGCCGTTACCGGATCGAAAATGAAACGGCTATCCGTCAGGATTAAAGAATCATCCGAAGATATCCATTCCCAGACTTCAGTTAAAATAATTGATTCCGATTTTTGTCCCCGATACACGGCCAGAATGATAAAAAATGTTAAAATCGGACCATCTCCCGTCTGGATGAAAGCAAGACTGGAAGCGGCAGGATTGCGAGCCATCAATAATATTGTCGATGTCACGAATTTTGTCATGCTGGAGGTGGGACAGCCGCTGCATGCCTTTGACTTCAGATTCCTGGAAGAAGGAAGAATTGTCGTCCGGAAATCCAAAGAAAATGAAGAATTTATTTCACTCGATGAAAAAAAACATATACTTCCCGCTGATACGTTATTGATATGCGATGGCGTTAAACCCGTGGCTATCGGCGGAATCATGGGCGGCCTGAATTCCGAGGTTAAAGAGGATACGCAGGTTGTTCTTCTGGAGGCCGCTTATTTTAATCCCCCCTCCATTCGCCGCAGCGCGCGAAAGTTAGCCATGCCGACCGATGCGGCTTTTCGTTTTGAAAGAGGCATTGATCCTGAAGGAGTTGTAAGCGCCCTCAATCGCGCCGCGCAACTTATTGCCGATCTTTCCGGCGGCACTATTTGTAAAAATTATATTGATGAGTACCCGCGGAAAATTTCCTCCGCGGAAAATATTCCTCTTCGTTTAGACCGAATCCGCCGGGTAACAGGAATAGAAATCGGAGCAAAGGATGTTACCGGAATATTGCGCAGTATCGGCATGGTTGTAAAGCAGGAGGGCAGGGGAAGGTATCTTGTTACTCCGCCGTCATGCAGGGTTGATATCTCGCGTGAAATCGATCTGATTGAAGAAGTCATCAGGCTCTATGGTTATGATCGCGTGCCTGTAACATTGCCCGCTGTTAATGTGACGGAAATGGAAGTCATCCCCCGTTTAGACATGGAAGAAAAAATCCGGCAGTTGCTGATAGGCAGCGGATATACCGAAATTGTCAATTACAGTTTTGGAAATCCTCTGGCGGCGGATGTCTTATGTCTTTCTAATAATGATGAAAGACAAAATCCCGTGCGGATAAAAAATCCGCTGGGTGAAGATCTTTCCGCTATGCGTACAACTTTGATTCATGGTTTGCTCGAAACCGCAAAAAGAAACGCGAATAACGGTTCTTTTGATTTAAAGATATTTGAGATAGGACGGATTTTTCTTAACCGGAAAGAAACCCCGGAGCCGCTGCCTGAAGAAAAGAACATGGTTGCGGGACTCTTAACAGGAAAAATAACCGATGATTTCTGGAACTCGGGAAAGACTGTCGACTTTTATACCTTAAAAGGTTCTCTGGAAAATATTTTTGTTGATTTAAAAATAAATAATTGCGGATATATTTCGACAACCGTTGACCCTTTCCTGCATCCGGGCAAATCATGCCGGATATTTTTAGATGACAAGCAAATCGGTTTTATGGGGGAGGTTCATCCCGATGTTCTGGAGCGGATTAATTTAAAAAATACTGCTTATGTATTTGAAATTAATCTGGATATTCTTGTTTCCGCCTGTCTTTTGAGAAAATTTTCCTATCAGGAAATATCAAAATTTCCAGCGGTAATGCGTGATGCCGCCTTTGTTATTCCCTATACGATGGAAGCGGATCGAATGCTGAACATTGTTTTGGGACAAAAAGAAGATTTGCTTGAAAATGTAAGTATTTTTGATGTATACAGTGGAAAAGACTTTTCAGAAGGAACAAAAAGTCTTGGGTTGCGTTTTTCTTATCGCGCTCCGGATAGAACGTTGACTGATTTAGAAGCAAATACTATCCATGATAGAATTGTACAGAAGACCGTTACTTTGACGGGTGCAAAAATAAGATATTAACAGACAGACAAAGTTAAAATGGAGGTAGAAATAACATGACGAAGATTGATATTATTCAAAATGTTTGTGAAAAGCTCGGTTTTTCCAAGAAGGATTCGGCGGATATCGTTGAATCTCTGTTTGACATTATTAAGGATAATCTGGCAAAAGGCGAACGGGTGAAGATTTCAGGATTTGGCAATTTCATGGTGAAGGAAAAAAGAGCGCGCCGCGGCCGTAATCCGCAGACCGGACAGGAAATATCTATTACCGCGCGGAGAGTATTGACTTTCAAATCCTCACAGGTATTGCGTAAAGCTCTGAACTAATAATATAACGTCCGTCTGCACATATTTCTAAAAAATTTAATAAACAGGTTTCTGTTTATTTTTATAGTATAGTATTGGTGCGTTAATTATTATTATCAGGTTATGCCTACAAATTTAGCCGTAAGGGTTGAACAACTGTATGGAAACAATAATTCCCGAAAAGGCATATTTTCGCATTGGAGAAGTGAGTAAAATACTCAATGTCGAGCCTTACGTTATCAGATATTGGGAATCCGAATTTAAAACGGTCAATCCGGTGCGGACAAAAACCGCGCAGCGTCTATACAGAAAAAAGGATGTTCAGGAATTATTAACGATCAAGAATTTGCTTTACGCGCAGCGTTTTACGATTGACGGCGCCAAAAAGCAGCTGCATAAAACACGAAATAACGTCGAACCGGACGACAACGATAACGAAAAACAAAAGTGTTTAATTCGCATTAAAGAAGAATTACAACATATAAAAGAAATGATCAGCTAAAAAAGCCGGCGATTAAAATCGCCGGCTTTTTTCTTTTTAACCTTTTTGTATGCCGGATTATTATGATACCGCGCCGTTTAAGCTTTTTTACTTGCTCTCTTTGAAGCTTTGAGCGGATTTATTTTCTGTGTTTCTTTTATTTCCAGTTTAATATGCGTTGCGGTCGGACACTTGCCACTGAGCCATTTGCCGTTTGGATCAGGGTAAACCTTGCAGTATTTGCTTGCTTCATATTCCATTATCTTCCCACAGCCATCGCATTTTTCGATTACTTTCTGGCAACTGCCGCCAAAGAAACCACATCCTTTTTTGCTCATAAAAGCGCAGTCGAATCCCGCTTTCACAGTCTGACAATTCATTTAAACAACCCCCTTATATAATAACTATTCTGTTTTCAGGACGTTGCCGGAGATTGCCGAAAAAGTGAATCATACAAAAAATCTCTACAAACGCCTTGAATATTAAACGGTATACCTAGCAACAAAAGCAGTATCTGTCAAGATAAATTGAATCCTAATAATAAAAACAATTTAGCATATTTTTTAATAGAAATAACTTGAACGCAAAGCATTTTGTTGCTAACGTAATCAGACTATTTAACGGGATCACCCATGCGTGCAGTTATCCAGAGAGTTGACCGTGCCAGCGTCAGAATTAATCATCAGGAATTATCCTCGATAAACGAAGGAATTCTTGTATTATTAGGGGTGGAAAAACAAGACACCGAGATTGACGCCGATTATATACTGGAAAAGACTATCAATCTGCGCATTTTTGAAGATGAGCAGGAAAAAATGAACCTGTCTTTGCTGGATGTTAACGGAGCGATGATGGTTGTTTCTCAATTCACATTATTAGCCGACTGCGTAAAGGGGAGACGCCCTTCATTCGCAAAGGCCGAAGATCCGGCCAGGGCGAATGAACTATACGATTACTTTATTAAGCAAGCCAGCCAAAAAGTGAACAACCTGGCCACGGGAAAATTTCAGGAAATGATGAAAATCGAGCTGGTCAATAGCGGTCCGGTGACGATATTACTGGACAGCAGGAAAAGTTTTAAATAAATGGAAAATTATGAAATTAAAATAGACAAAGACGGCATCTGGTACTATAACGGCGCTCACATGTTCCGCAAGGAAATATTGAGCGTCTTTTTTCAAAATCTTAGAATTGATGAATGCGGCAGATATTTAATTGAACTGGGCCTGGAACGCTGTTATCTTCACGTGGAAGATACCGCTTTTGTTGTTGCCGCCGTCTATAAAACAAAACTGCCGTGCAGCGGCGGGGAGCAAATTGAAATTCTTTTGAATGATGATTCCTGCGAAAAACTGGAAACAAACTCTTTATATACGGGCAGGGATAATGTTCTTTATTGCCGTGTTAAAGAAGGAAGATTCACAGCCCGGTTTTCACGCAATAGTTATTACCAGCTTGCGGAATTTATCGAACAGTCGGAAAATGGCGCCGATTTTTATATCAATTTAAATGGCGAAAAATATTTTATCAAAAGCAATCAGGATTTATAATCATAACGGAGGGAACAATGCTAGATGACATCATAAAAGAATCTTTGACTTTTGATGACCTTCTTTTAGTGCCGGCGGCTTCCAATATACTGCCTCGGGACGTGAACACTTCCACATTATTGACAAAGAATATCTCCCTGAACATTCCCATCGTTTCGGCTGCCATGGACACGGTAACGGAATCACGCACCGCGATATGCATGGCTCAGGAAGGCGGTATCGGTATCATCCACCGCAACATGAGCATAGAACAGCAGGCGGTTGAAGTGGATAAAGTAAAAAAATCAGAAAGCGGAATGATTGTCGATCCGATCACCATTGAGCCTGACCGCAGGGTCAGCGACGCTTTGAAACTGATGAATCAATATTCCATTTCCGGCGTGCCGGTTGTCAAGAAGGGAAAGCTTGTCGGAATTCTCACCAATCGCGATCTGCGGTTTGAAGAAAACATGAATCAGCTTGTGTCCAATGTCATGACCAAAAAAAATCTTGTTACCGTATCAGCGAATATTTCCCTGGAAGAATCCAAAAAACTTCTTCACAAACACAGAATTGAAAAATTGCTCGTTGTTGATGATGAATACAGATTAAAAGGCCTGATTACAATCAAAGACATTGAAAAAATACGACGTTATCCGAACGCCTGCAAGGATTCTTTAGGAAGGCTGCGGGTCGGGGCGGCAGTGGGCATTATTGACCGGGAAGCAAGGGTTGAAGCATTGCTGGCGGCCGGTGTTGATGTCATTTCTATTGATACATCTCATGGACATTCCGGGGGAGTGCTTAAAGCCATTAAAGCCACAAAGTCAAATTTCCCCAAATGCGAGTTGATCGCCGGAAACATAGCGACATCCGAAGGCGCGAAGGCTCTCATAGATGCCGGCGTTGATGCTGTTAAAGTAGGCGTCGGTCCAGGTTCCATTTGCACAACGCGCATTATCGCCGGAGTCGGCGTGGCTCAAATGTCGGCCATCAGAGACGCCTATAAAATGGCTTCCAAAAAAGACATTCCCGTAATAGCTGACGGCGGCATAAAATATTCGGGAGATATTGTTAAGGCGATAGGCTGCGGCGCTCACAGCATTATGATCGGCGGTTTGTTCGCGGGCACTGAGGAAAGTCCCGGCGAGACGATTTTATTTCAGGGGCGCAGTTACAAGGTTTATCGCGGCATGGGCTCGCTGGAGGCCATGAAAATGGGCAGCCGTGACCGTTATTATCAGGATGACATAGAAGGCGCCGCTAAAACCGTGCCGGAAGGCATTGAGGGCAGGGTTCCTTTCCGCGGCTCTCTTTCGGCAAGCATCACCCAGTTAATCGGCGGCCTGAAAGCGGGCATGGGTTATGTCGGCGCAAAAAACGTTCAGGAGCTCATGCAAAAATCGCGCTTTGTCCGTATAACGCAGGCCGGTTTAAGAGAGAGCCATGTTCATGATGTAATCATTACCAAAGAAGCGCCAAACTACTGGATCGATTAAAACCCGATTATTTATATCATCTTTAGAATTTGATTTGCAGCTATGAAACACTCTGAATTCGTCCATCTACATGTTCATACCCAATACAGCCTTCTCGACGGAATGATTCGTCTGGAAGACCTTTTCAAAAAAGCCCGTGACTATAAAATGCCGGCAGTGGCCATTACCGATCATGGGAACATGTTCGGAGCCATTGATTTTTATCAGCAGGCTTACAAACACGGGATCAAACCGATTATCGGGTGCGAGTTATATGTGGCTCCCAATAAGCTTACTGACAGGGTTGCAGGTGAATCGTACAGGCATTTAATCGTTTTAGTTAAAAACGCTCAGGGTTATAAAAATCTGATGAAGCTTACAACCGCAGGCTATTTGAAAGGATTTTATTACAAACCCCGCGTGGATAAAGAACTTTTAAAAGAATGTCATGAGGGACTCATTGCATCCAGCGCCTGCTTGCATGGCGAAATCGCCGGTTTGATCATGCAGGGCAATATGGAAGAAGCCAAAAAAGCCGCTATGAATTATCAGGAAATGTTTGGCGAAGGCAATTTTTATCTGGAGATCATGGAAAACGGCATACCGGAACAAAAAATCGCCAACGCCGGATTAATCGAAATCAGCAAAGAGTTATCCATACCCCTAGTGGCGACCAATGACTGTCATTATTTGGAACGCGATCACGCCGAAGCGCATGATGTGCTGCTGTGCATCCAGACTGGCAAAACAATCAAAGACACGGACAGAATGCGTTTGAGCACAGACCAGTTTTATTTCCGATCGCCTGAAGAAATGCACCAGCTTTTTTCCTTAACGCCGGAAGCCTTATCCAACACGGTAAGTATCGCTGAAAAATGTAATTTTTCTCTGGAGACGGGGAAATTTTTCCTGCCAAATTTCGAAGTCAAAAATCCTGAAGAATCTCTTAACGAGTATCTGGAAAGAAAAGCCAGGGAAGGGCTGGAAAAAATCTTTCCGATTATATTAAAAGATCAAAAGGGAAATGAATCCGAACTGCGGGAAAAGTACGAAAAACGCCTGACTGAAGAATTGGAAATCATTAAAAAGATGGGGTTTGCGGGTTACTTTCTGATTGTTTCCGATTTTGTGAAGCACGCAAAACATAATAATATCCCTGTAGGGCCGGGACGCGGTTCCGCGCCGGGTAGCCTTGTGGCCTACGCGATAAGAATCACCAACATTGATCCCATCCGTTATAATTTATTCTTTGAACGGTTTTTGAATCCCAGCCGTATCACCATGCCTGATATAGATATTGATTTTTGTCCGGAGGGAAGAGAAGATGTTATTAAATACGTCACAGAAAAATACGGTCAGGACAAAGTCTCTCAAATTATCACGTTCGGGAAAATGCAGGCAAAGGGCGTCATTCGCGACGTCGGGCGTGCTTTGGATATCCCCTACGGCGATGTAGATAAGATTGCCAAACTGATTCCGAACACGCTCAACATTACGCTTAACGATGCCATCAAAGCCGAGCCCCGGCTGGCTCAGGAAGAGAAACAAAACCAGCTTGTCGCCAGGCTTCTGTCTTTATCCCGTATCCTGGAGGGAATTAACCGTCACGCATCGACCCATGCCGCGGGCGTTGTAATATCCGATGTGCCTCTGGTGGAGCGGGTTCCTCTTTGTTCGCCAAAAGACGATGTCGTTTCCCAGTATTCAATGAATGACATCCAGACAGTCGGTTTAACTAAATTTGATTTCCTTGGCCTTAAAACATTGACGGTCATCAAAAACGCCCTGAATTTCATCAAAGAATCAAAAGGGATCGAAATAGACATCGATAATTTACCCCTTGATGATAAAAAAACATATGATCTTCTGGGACGGGGCGAAACAGAAGGAGTTTTTCAACTGGAAAGTTCCGGCATGAAAGATCTTTCGATCAATCTCAAACCGGATCATCTCGAAGACATCATTGCCTTGATTGCCCTTTACCGCCCGGGCCCGATGAAAATGCTTCCGGAATTTACCGCGCGTAAACAGGGAAAAACAAAAATATCCTATGAACTGCCTCAACTGGAAACGATCCTGAAAGAAACCTACGGCATTATTCTCTACCAGGAACAGGTTATGCAGATTGCCAGCGTTATCGGCGGATACAGCATGTCCGAAGCCGATACCCTGCGAAAGGTCATGAGCAAAAAGAAAGCCGCGGAAATGGAGAAGGAAAAACCGAAATTTCTTGAAGGCTCGCAGAAACACAGGATCAACGAAAATAAGGCGAAAGTAATCTGGGAGCAGATGGAAACATTTGCCGAATATGGTTTTAATAAATCCCACAGCACCGCCTATGCTGTAATTGCATACCAGACGGCCTATCTGAAAGCGCATTATCCCGCGGAATTTATGGCCGCCCTTCTGACGAGTGAAAAAGACAACCGCGATAAAATCATCAAGTATATGAGCGCCTGTAAAGAAATGGGCATAGATATTCTGCCGCCGGATTTGAATGAATCACAAAGAGATTTCACCGTATCGGCAGATAATATCCGTTTCGGGCTGGCTGCGATTAAAAATGTCGGTCTGGCCGCCGTTGATTCGATAATAACGGTTCGGAAGGACGGGAATTTTACTTCTTTTGCTGATTTTCTCAGCCGCGTCGATTTACGAAAGGTAAACAAAAGAGTAATAGAAAGCCTGATTAAATGCGGCTCTTTCGATTCTTTGGGCTATAAAAGGGCTCAGCTCATGGAGCATTATGAACAAGCAGCCGACGATGCCCAGCGCAATCAAAAAGAAAAAATGAGCAATCAATCCAGTTTCTTTGATCAATTTAATTCCGGCAATTCATCCTCAGGAATTGCGGCAAAGTCGTATCAGATACCGGATGACGTGCCTGAATGGGATCATAAAAAACTTCTTTCCATTGAGAAGGAAACTTTAGGCTTTTATATTACCGGCCATCCGCTGCTGCGTTTTGCCGATCGTTTGCAATTGGTTACCAATGCCAAATCCGGCAATTTAAACGAAAAAAAGGACAAAGATACTGTGACAGTTGCGGGTGTTGTAAGCGGCATCAGCGAAAAAACAACAAAAAGAAAAGATATCATGTGTTATCTTACCCTCGAAGATTTACAGGGTTCGATAAACGTAATCATTTTTGGAGATGTATATAAAAAATATTACTCGCTTCTGCATGAAGAAGAACCGATCGTTATTAAAGGCACTCTTGATGCAGGCTCCGGAGAGGAAACGCCGAAGATAATAGCTCAGGAAGCAACTTCTTTGATGATATCTCTGGAAAATCCCTACAAGCAGGTTCGTTTCATGGTTGACGCCGGCAAGGTGTCGCCGGAAAATATTTCAATGCTGATTTCTTCATTAAAAAAATACCGGGGTAAATACGAAGGTTATATGCATATTCTTAATGGAAAAAGCGAATCCATAATTTACCTTGGCGATGAATTTCGCCTCGACATTAATGACAAATTAAAAAAAGAGGCGGACGGCATACTGGGAGAGGGCGCCACAGTCTATTCGTAAAACCTTCATAGAAACAAACTTATCATCTTTAAACACCATCATCATTTTTCACATCGAAAGCGGTAAAAGAACAGCACATTGAATTTCAAAAAAAAGATTCCGGGGGGAGCCGTACCGATTATTATCTAAAATAAATCCGTACGGCGCCCCCGGATATGAAGGAACAGACGATCGCGGCCGGGAATATTAAATTTCAACCTCCCCAACCGCGACGGAGGGGAAAGAACAATTTTGCGCAACTAAAACATTGTTTATTTTTCCATTTTTTTCATTATTCATCGAAATATTCATTCTTCATGGCAACCGTCAGGCCGTCACTGTTTTGCAGACGCTTTGCCAGACCTTCAATCTTGGGAAGTTCATAATTGAAAAAATAAGCGCAGGTGTGAATCTTCCCTTGATAAAAGTTGACATCTGCCGAAGACGGATTACCCGCCAGCGCCTTGCGTGCTACGGTTGCCTGAAGCAGCCACTGCCAGGCAATGGCAATAATGCTGAAGAACTCCAGAAAGAGGGCCGCGTCCGCCAGGAAAAGTTCCATTTTGCCTTCCATCGCAATGCCCATAAGATGCGCGGTTACTTTTTCCAGTCTGCTCATGGCCGTATCCAGCATGATACAGTAAGGTTTTAAGGCCTCATCTGTTTCGGCATTCACAATGGCTTTCCGGACCTGTTCAAAATATAATCTGCCGGCCTTACCCTGTTTCATGGTCAATTTTCGCCCCAGGAGGTCCATGCCCTGAATGCCGGTTGTTCCTTCATGGAGTGTGTGAATCCGGACATCGCGATAAAATTGTTCCAGCGGAAATTCATCGCAGAAGCCGTAGCCTCCCAGAATTTGAATGCCTGTGCTGCAGGATAAAATGCCCATTTCCGCGGGATAGGTTTTCGCCACGGGCGTCAGCAGCTCCAGCAGCAAATGATTATTCTCACGCTCTTCACCTTGGGTCACATTGAACAGGTCTTCATACATACCGCATTGCATAAGCAGCGACATCGATCCTTCGACAATGGCCTTCTGGAAAAGAAGCATCCGCTTCACATCGGCGTGTTCGATAATCGGAATCTGGGGAGAAAGGGGATCTTTGGAAGTAATTTTCCTTCCCTGCGGACGTTCTCTGGCATATTCAAGAGAGGCATAATAAGCCGCGGAAGCAATACCGGCCGCGCCTAATCCCACATCAATCCGGGCGCCATTCATCATCTGGAACATATAGCCGAGGCCTTTGTTGGCCTCGCCAACCAGCCAGCCGCGGCAGTCTTCATTTTCGCCAAAGGCCAGTTGGGTGATGGGAGCGCCCCGGTAACCCAGCTTGTGATAAATCCCCGCGCAGTTGACGTCATTAGGCGTCAGATCGCCGTTGGGCTCGATTCTTTTCTTGGGAATAATGAACAGGGAGATGCCTTTGATACCGGCCGGCGCGTCCTTGATCCGGCCGATGGCAAGGTGAATAACGTTATCAACACCGTCATGATCGCCCGCGGAGATGAATATCTTCTGGCCTTTCATTTTATAATAGCCCTGATCCGTCGGGGTTCCGGTCAGAGTAATATCCGTCAGAGAACTCCCTGCCTGCGGCTCTGTGAGGGCCATGGTTCCCTGCCACTGGCCTGACATCATTTTGGGCAAATACATGTTGCGGGTTTCTTCATCGCAGAATGACCCGATCAATCCGGCAGCGCCGGTTGTGAGGCCCGAATAGACAGAACCGGAATAGTTAGCCGCGGCCCAAATGGCCGTCGGCACCATCACGCCGATAATCATTGGAAGCTGCTGGCCTCCCCACTCACAGGGAAACGATGCTCCGATCCATCCACCTTCACCGCACTCCTTCAATATCGCGCGGACCTGCGGATGAACTTTGACCGTGCCTCCTGCATACTCCGGCTGATTCCGGTCCATTTCAGTAAGGACAGGCTTGAAAAGATCTTTCCCCATTTTCATGGCGGTTTCTATCACCATGTCAAATACATCCCTGTTATGATCGGCGAACTGGGGATATTTGATCAAACGTTCAACATCGAACATCTCGTAAAGCAAAAATTTTAAATTTCGATCACTGATGAATTTTTCTGCCATGCACACACCTGATTCCCTGTTTAAAATTAATTATTCCGTTAAACCAACAAACTAGCGCTGCAAATTTTCAATGACCGTTGCCACGCCCAAACCGCCGCCGCAGCAGGAACTGAAGCAGCCGTACTTGCCGCCTCTGCGGATAAGCTCTTTCATGGTAAACAGACAAATACGCGCGCCAGAAGCTCCGTTGGGATGCCCGAAGGCAATCGCGCCGCCGTTAGGATTCCATTTATTCATATCGACTTTCTCGCCCGTCTGTTTCTCAAGTTCCGCGATAACCGCAAGGTTTTGCACGGCAAAGGCCTCATTACATTCCAGAACGTCCATGTCAGAAAGTTTAAGGTCGGCGCGCTTCATAGCCTGTGGAACAGCATAAGCCGGCCCGATACCCATAATTTTGGGATCAACGCCGAAATCGCCGCCACTGATCCATTTAGCCATAGGTTTGTAGCCCAATTGCTGGGCTTTTTCACGGGTCATCATCAGAACAAATGCCGCTCCGTCGTTGCGGCCGGAAGCATTGCCCGCTGTGACAGTTCCATCTTTGATAAACGCCGGTGGAAGTTTGGAAAGGGCATCTATTGAAGTCATACGCGGATGTTCATCCAACTTGAACTCCAGTGGCGGGTTCTTCTTACCCTGGGGAACCATGACCGTCACTATTTCATCGACAAAATAACCGGCATCGATAGCTTTCTTTGCCAATGTCTGACTCCGCAGGCCGAACTCGTCCTGGGCATTGCGGGAAATGTTGTATATCTTCTGCAGGGCTTCGGCTGTGAGTCCCATGTTCATGGTTGCCGGGTCCAGCGTTGGAGACAACGAATACGCAATTGGCATCGGGGGAATCATTTTAAAGGGCTCTGTTGACATGGGAAATTTGGCACATGCCTGACTGTAAGACTCCATACCGCCGGCAATCATGATGTCGGCCTGACCGGCAATGATTCTCCATGCCGCGTGGTTGATGGAATCAATCGCCGAGCCGCACTGCATTTCCACATAGGATGCCGCGGTGCTCATGGGAAGCCCGCCTGCCAGGGAGGCCCAGCGCGCAGGATTGAGGGCAGAGGTTCCGCCAATGGCCGATCCCGCAAAAACGGAATCGACATGAGCGCCTTTCTCCAGAATTTTGGTTTTCTCAATCAGCCCTTTTATGGCCAAACCGCCCAGTTGTTCCATAGTAAAGCCGCGCAATGTGCGTCCCAATGTTCCAAAAGCTGTCCTTGCGCCATCAATAAAAACCACATCTCTTTTACTCATAAGTGCTCCTTAATTTATTAAAATAACCGCGCGCGTCACGGCCGGAATATATTTGAGAATCGTTTTTCAATACGCTTCGTAACGTTGCAGCATGATATTTGAACACATTCAATTATTATTTAAACCAATACCGGTATTTTGTCAAGCGTTATTAGAACATGTTCAACTAACGCTTAAAATACCTTTTCAAATAAATAATTTAGTGATATGAAAACAAATTACGGAAAAATCTCACGGCAACCAAAGGTGCGGTACAATGACGCGAACAGAAAAAAGTAATCATATTAAAAATAAAATCATCGAGATCGCGCGCCGGCTCTTTGTCAATCAGGGATATCAAAAAACAACAATCAGGCAGATTATTGAAGAAGTAGGGATTAATACCGGCACGCTTTACCATTTTTTCCGCGACAAAGAAGATATTTTTCTTCGGGGTTCAGAACAAACAGATATTGAATTAGTGGCGCTCGTCGAGAGCCTCACCAGGAATGAAAAAGATTATGTCCTTAAATACGCCGTATACATGGCGCTGGAATTCAAGATGGTTGAAAAATCCGACAAAATTGCGGAGCTTTACCTCGAATCCTATAGTTCATGGCGAATGACGCAGATGGTGATTCCAAGAGATATGGTGCGCAACAAGCTCTATTTTCACGAATACAATAAAGATTTTACCAAACAGGACTACTACCTGATATCCATGGCCCTTCGCGGGATGCGGTTGATGTATATCGCCGAGCGCGTCCACACGGGGCTCAATAAATTCAAAGAACATACTTCCTTTATTATCGACTCGGCGCTAAAGGCATTTAACGTCCCTAAGAAAAGGCGGGATGAGACAATTGACAAAGCGATGGCTATTGCCAAGAAACGATACAGATTATTTGATAATAAGAATCGTGGATAAAGAGAAAAAACCGATCGGATCACACCTGTTTGGTATATTATGAAACATGAGGAAAGAACATACCGATCCTTAATTAATAAGGGCAATCTCTGTTCATATCATGTCAGAATCGCCGAGAGCGATTTGTTTATCAGCTCTGATACGAACCTGAAATTCGACGCCTTAAAATCATTAATCAATCATCGCAATTCTATAGAAACATACATCAGGGATCATCCTGATTTCCGCACGTCACTTTTACCCCTTCCTGAAGATGATTTCGCGCCGCCGATTGTCCGGCATATGCTAAGATATGCAAAAAGCTGCGGGGTAGGGCCGATGGCTTCGGTTGCCGGAGCTGTATCCGAATTTGTGGGATACGATCTGCTCCTTCAAACGGATAACATTATCATTGAAAACGGCGGCGATATCTTTTTAAAATCGAATGATAAATTAACAGTTTCTGTTTATGCCGGAGAATCAGCTTTAAGCTATAAAGTAAATTTTATTGTAAAACCGGAGGAAACTCCGCTGGGTATTTGCACCTCATCTGCTACAGTCGGCCCGTCTTTGAGCTTCGGCAAAGCCGACGCTGTGTGTGTAATTTCCCAATCCGCCACACTTGCCGATGCTGCCGCTTCAGCAATCGGCAATCGGGTGAAAAGTAAAAAAGATATTAAATTAGCCATGAATTATGGAATAAAGATTCCCGGCGTGCGCGGAATCATTATCATCCTGGGCAATGATATGGGAGCAATAGGGGAGGTGCAGTTCGTTTAAATTTTTTTAAAAATATTGACATTTGTCCATTAACTATGTTTCTATAGTAACAGGGGTAGTCGAGTAGATAAAACGAGAATCAGGAGGTTTGTTTTATGATTCGATTGCGTACTATAATGATAGTTTTACTCGTTCCCTGTTTCTTTTTTGTTCAAGGCGTCTTGTCCATAGTGTATAGTGAAGGCGGAGGAGGAGTACCTTCTAATTTTCAAAATTATATCAATACCTTAACAGGAATATTAAAAAATCCGTCTCTGGCACAGGATTTAAATTCACCATCATCCACCTCTACAACGTCCGCGTTGACAAATTCAACATCCATATACCAGAACGCAAATCAAACACCTTTTTCATCTTACGATACGCCTGAACATACAATAGAGCTTATTGTACCTATGAATTTCAATTCCTTAACCGGAAATGAATCATTATTGCCAATGGCAGAGTCCTATACAGTAACCGTATGTATATCTTATAATAATATTGCAATGTCAGAGTGCCACGATGTAAAAACTCCGTTACAGGCAAGCCAAATGCTCGCCGAAATGATGCTCAACAAATATTTAAAAGGAATAGAAATAAGACCCTTCAGGGTTGTTCTGCCATCCGCGGCGCCGCTTACCGAACAAAATCAATTATTGCGTAAAATCGAAACAGAGGCAATCGTTATAATTGAGGCCAAAATGTTGGAAGAGTTAAAGAAATCAAAGATATTTTTATCGGAATCGGAAGAGGGCAGACAAAAAAGGCTAAATATTATTACACAGGACGCAAAGCAGGCCCTGCAGGAAGCGGACAGCGGCGCTAACTGGTCTCATAATATTAAAAATGATAGAACAAGCCATGACTTTCAATCCGCAAAGGCCTTTAAACAATTTATTAATAATATGTCAGTTGCCGAATTGAAAAGTCAATAATTGCCATAAACAGAAAATTGATTTTTTTAAAAAAAAGGAGACTAATGTGTTGAAAATACTGGGAGTGATAATTAATTTAGGGGCAATAGGCTATCTGGGATTTCAGGCAAAATCGTGTCTGAGTCCGGAACAATTAACAGATGCTAACATTGTGCAAAATCCTTTAATTCTCTCATTCATTGCTGTTATAGCTTTGTTTATTGCTTTAAAAAATTAATAATAAGGGAGGACCTATGAAAAGATTTTGGTTTGTTGCTGCCCTTGGCGCAGTCGGCGTGCTTATGAGTTGCGCCACCATGATACCGGTGGGCGGCTTATATACGGGCGCAAAATTTCCGATGATGGTAACCAGCAACGGCAACGCTTCCTCCAAAACGGGAGAAGCACAGTGCATAAGCGTACTTACTCTTATTGCCGTTGGCGATTGCAGTATAGAAACCGCCAAGAAAAACGGCGGCATCACGAAGGTAAATAACGTTGATTGGGATGTCAAAAACATCCTTGGCATTTATGGAACATACAAAGTCATTGTTTCAGGCGAATAAATGTGATATAATAAGTATGGAAAAAAGTTCCCTTATGAAGAAGGGAAATAACAAGGCGTTTAAAAAAATTGGAGATAAGTTTTATGATTCGATTGCAGACGGCGCTGATCGCATTACTGGCTGCCTGTCTCTTGCTTGTTCAAGGTGAAGTAGCAGCAGTTTACAGTGAAGGTGTGTCGATAAGTGTATCATCAATTTCTATTGGAAATACTTATAATCAAGCTTTGGGGAATCCGGCTCCCGCATCGATTCCGGGCAATACCGGGACGTCAACGACCACAACTACTCCCGGAACGCAGAATATTAGTTCATTTTCTGCAACTTCTTCCGTAACTTCTCCATCATCAAATTCATCAATATCCACCTCTTCGCAGGTCCAGCAACAGCCTAATACTACGGACAACCTCTTCCAGATACTTGAACAGACCGAGACATCCAAACTTGTTCGCATGCCCAACTTCAACCCTCTATCTGAAGAAGAGCCGTTATTACCTTCAGCAAAGTCCTATAAGGTAACGGTATGTGTATCTTATAATAATATTGTACCGTCAGGTTGCCGGTATAAAAGAACTCCGTCACAGGCGAGTGAAATACTCGCGGCAATGATTCTCAACAAATTTTTTGAGGGAACAGAAGTAAGACCTTTCAGGGTTATCCTGCCGTCGGCGGTGCCACTTACCGAACAAACTCAATTATTGCGTAAAATCGAAACAGAGGCAATCGATATTATTAAGGCCAAAATGTTGGAAGATTTGAAAAAATCAAAGACATTTTTATCGGAATCGGAAGAGGGAAGACAACAAAGGCTAAATATTATTACACAGGACGAAAAGCGGGCCATTCAGGAAGCGGACAGCGATGCTAACTGGTCTCATAATATTCAAAATGATAGATCAAGCCATGTCTTTCAATCCGCAAAGGCCTTTAAGCAATTTATTAATAATATTTCAGTTGCCGAATTGAAAAGTCATTAGTATACAACATCTTAGCAAACAATACATCAACTTAAACATCACATTGAAATGGAAGGATAGAATCCATGCTTTTAAGAAAAAAGTCTGTTTTTATTTTTTTATTTTGTATGATCGGTTGTACGTCGCCCATGATCAATTATACTTTAGATGACACAAAATCAGGCTTAAATGAACGTTATAAAGATAGAATAAACAACGTTAATTTATATAATTTAAAGTTATCGATGCAACCTTTTACGGATGAAAGGAGAAGCAAGTCGTACTTAAAGGAAGAAATATTTAAACAAGACAATAATAATGAAGTAGAATGTTATAATCGGGAATATAAATATAGAAATCTGATCGTAAGCGATACAATGACAGAACTTCTGGCAAATCATATTAACAGTATGAAAATATTCAAAGAAGTTTATTTTAATGACAAAGAAAAAGCCGATTTATACATGACAGGTAAAATTACGAGCTTCGCGGCTCACTATACTATTGATAAAGAATCATGGAAGACAGATGTAATGATAATAGGCATAGATTTAGGTGTTTTATTAATTGGAGGAAGGAACGGAGCCGCGGCAGCCGGAGTTATGGCAGCCGAAGCTCCTTATAATTCATATTATGATTATGAAATAAAATATGAAGATATTGTAATTTATAATCAAAAGGGAACTGTCCTTTGCAGATTGCCGGAATTTACTTCCAAGGGAAGAGAGCATCT
>Ga0187875_10000112_pt1 | contig 72458 bp, 70 predicted proteins | sample June2016WEW_17_1_2_FD_132978 | JGI IMG/M metagenome (GOLD analysis project Ga0187875, IMG submission 132978) | Peatland microbial communities from SPRUCE experiment site at the Marcell Experimental Forest, Minnesota, USA - June2016WEW_17_10 | ecosystem: Environmental > Terrestrial > Soil >... | reverse complement strand
GGCGATATCAGAGGCCTCCTCGTAGCGATGAAGGTCGGAAAGAATGTTGCCCAGAACAAATGATAAATTATAATTGTTCGGAAATCTTTTACTTAATTCCTGGGCAAAAGGCAGAGCTTTTGCCGGTTGTTTTTCAAAATTCAAATAAGCCGAAGAAAGTTCGGCCTGTGCCAGTTCTCTTAGCAGGTCTCCCTTTTGTGCCGCCAGTTCCAGTTCCTGAAGTCCTTTTTCCCGGTTTCCTGCAACGATGAAAGACGAAGACAGAAAACGAATAAAACCCGGGAGATGATAGAGATGATAATGAAGCAGGCCCATAAGAAAACACGCGTCATAATTTTGTGGATTTCCCTCTTTCGCTTTTTCCAGATAATCCCATATATTAGATGTTTCCTGGGCTATGGTGAAATAATGTTTTTGATGAATCGCCCATTGAATTTTGGCAATTTTAGCCAATGCCATGGCAAAATAAGCCTGGTTGTCATGAGGATTATTTTCAACCCTTTTTTCTCCTTTTGAAATGGCTTCTTTAGCGTAATGCAACAGGGCTTCCTGGTTAGCATTCCTGTCATTCAGTTCAAAGCTCATTTCGTAGGAAATCAGGTGGAGCATAGCCAGATAAGCGTATCCGGTGGGGTTTTCCGGCTCAAGTTCCACAGCCTTCTTTATGTATTCATTAGCGCCGTCTGTTTCCAGATTAAAAGCTTTATCAATTCCCTGCCTGAGATAAGAATTAAATTGGCTGGTTTGCGATTGGCCTGCTTTTACGTCACTTTCGGTAAATAAGATTACAAAAAATGAACACAGAACTAGGATAAATGTTTTTATTTTCATAAGTTCAAGATTCTGCGACTCAAAAGAAAGAAATCAGAAAATAACATTAAGCTAATATAATTAAATAATAATCGGAGTCAAGAAAGATTATCTTATGCGGGTTGACTAATTTTATTTATTTTGATAAGTTATAAAAAAAGGGGTGGCCCGGCACGTGTGACCTTACAGGTTATAAACCGGATCTGAGATTATACCCGTTGAACCTGATCTGGATAATGCCAGCGTAGGGAGAGCTTGTTGATTTAACAACCCTTTTCGGCAGGTACTGACGGAAGGGGTTTTTTTATAACGTTTTGCCTTCTTCGGCTAACTTTGTCGGTATCGTCATTGCGTTATTTTTTCAACGCAAAAGGTTATGGATATGAGATAAACAAAAAGCAAATATTTACAAATTAGAGCGGTTTGCATACAATAAAAATGTAAGGAATTGAAAAATATGAGATTAACAGCGGCGGAAATTTACAGGTCAATGGAATTGATTCGTCATCAATCACCGGTTGTGCATAACATTACCAATTATGTGGTCATGAATAATACGGCCAACGCGCTACTTGCGATCGGGGCGTCTCCGGTGATGGCGCATGCGGAAGAAGAAGTCGAAGAAATGGTCAATATTGCTTCGGCCTTAGTGATTAACATCGGCACGTTAAGCCAAAGCTGGATAACCTCAATGTTTAAAGCTGTTCGACAGGCCGGAAAAAAAGGCATTCCTGTTATTTTAGATCCTGTCGGCGCCGGCGCAACCGCTTATAGGACGAACACAGCCAGAGATCTGATTAATAGCGAACCGCCGGCAGTCATTAGAGGAAACGCTTCGGAGATCATGGCTCTTTACGATGACAAAGCCAGAACAAAGGGAGTTGACAGCGCAGCTTCTTCGGAGGCGGCAATCGATGTAGCGCGAAAACTGAGTGAAATTCATAAATGCGTCATCTGCATCAGCGGTGCGACTGATTATATTGTCGATAAAGAAAATATTATGAAAATTAAAAATGGTCATCCTTTGATGTCCAGAGTCACGGGATTAGGTTGCACGGCAACGGCCTTATGCGGAGCCTTTGTGGCGGTAGAAAAACAGCCTTTTGTCGCGACGGCGCAAGCTATGGCGGTGATGGGGATCGCAGGGGAAATGGCCGCCGGACTTGCCATGGGACCCGGCAGCCTTCAGACTCATTTTCTGGATTATCTTTATCGCCTGTCTGAAGATGATATCATCCGGCGTTTAAAAGTTGAGGATTAATTATGCGGGGGGTATACTTGGTTACTGATCGCGGTTTATGCGGAGGAAGGCCTCTGGAAGAAATTGTTATTCAGGCGCTTAAAGGCGGCATCTCATTTGTGCAATTGCGCGAAAAGGAGATATCCACGCGTTCTTTTGTGGAAGAAGCCGGAAGGATCAAAGAACTTTTAGCGCCATATAAAGTTCCGCTCATAATAAATGACCGTGTTGATGTGGCTGTGGCCTGCGGTGCCGAAGGCGTGCATATCGGACAGGACGACATGCCTTATGAAATTGTCCGAAAAATTATGGGGGAAAAAGCGATAATAGGCCTATCCGTGGAAACATGGGAAGATGTTGTGGCAAGTCAAAAACTTGATGTCAGTTATATCGGCATCAGTCCGGTTTTTGCCACGCCAACCAAGACCGATACAAAAGGCGCGTGGGGCTTGGAAGGTCTTGCCAGAATCAAAGCTTTTAGCAGGCATCCACTGGTCGCGATAGGCGGGATTAACGAATCCAATGTAAGAGAAATTGTAATGGCCGGCGCCCAATGCATTGCTGTTGTATCGGCGATTTGCGCATCTCCTGATCCTGAAGCGGTCGCCCGCAGAATCAATGAAATAATCGATTCATCTTTGAAAGAAAGGTAGCTAATCCGGATATTTCATCAATTGGTAAATCCGGTACAGGGGCATGTGTGAGTCAACTTCCGGCATCCTTTTCCTGTTTTCTTTCTTCGCAGGTCACGAAATGTTTTATGCGATTAAGCATTTCTGATTCCTTTTCTTTTGGCAGCACTATAAAGGAGTTAATAACATTTTGGGGTATCGAACGCAACCGGCCCGTATTGGCATCAACGAAAACCCAGTCGGTTTCACCTTTGACAAGAACAGCATTATCTTCGAGGCGAATGATTCTGTATTTGCGGAGAGAGTGCACCCGGCGAAAGTCGGATACCCACGTCAAAACGATAATGTGTTCTCCGGCGAACGCGGGGCGTAAGTATTCAACATGATGTGTACGGACAACCCAGGTTGCGCCGGCAGCCGTCGTGGCTTCGGTGCAACCCTGACTATCGGAATGAAGAACAGCGGCTGATTGCATCCAGCGCAAATACTCAAGATTGTTTACATGGCCGTTCACATCCAGTGCATCTTCAGTGACCGTTAATTTATATTGATAGATTTGCGACATGTTGCCTTGTACTCCTTATTCTATATGTATGAAATCGGTAGCGAACGCATTATCCATAGCGAACTTTAAGGTAAGCGGACGAAGGCTAAATGATATGCTTTCTTGACTCGCCATGGAGAGCTTCAATAAATAATTGACACTATTTGTATTTTCATGCCTATAATAAACATAAGTATTTTGCAATACTATATCGTTATGGCTGCTTCGGCGTCTGTAGAGTTATGTTCCTTAGTTACTTTGTGCTTGTAGACTATGTCATCATATCTCTAGAAGCAGGCTGACGATCAAAGCAATCTTGTTTCTGCTCTTTATTCGGGAGCCGGTATTTTAAAAGGTCTAAAATTAAAGTTTTTGAAAAGATATATACTTTCTTTCACGGAGGATAAAACAATGAAGAATGAAAAAGGTGCTTCGAAATGGGTTTTGATTATTATAATAGCGCTAATCATAGTGGCGGCGATTTACTGGTCCAAATACTTTGCCAAGCCGATGGCCACAGTTATGATGGGCGGCGCAGAGCAGGCACAGCCGGCCATTGAAAAAGCCAAACAGGCCTCTGACGCGATGAGCCGAGCCAATAGAGTTGCCGAAGAAGCTGCAAAAAAAGTAGATGAAGACAAAGTAAATGAAGACAAGGTAAATGAAGACGCGGGAAAGTAGAGAAGATAATTTTAAGGGGAAGACAGCAATTACAGAAAATTTAAAACAGCCCCAACCCTTTTGATCTGCGTAGTAAACTGAGTCAAATGTATGGATTAAATCACCTGTTTTCCGATAAAATCCATTTGAGCGGCCATTGAAAGAGTTTTGTCTAATAAAGCCTGGCGAAACGCAAGATTTGCGATAACAAGTATTTGCGTCTAAGGCGGGTTTTATGATTGCTTGAAGCGTGTCCTGGTTTATCCAAATATTTATATTCGAAAATAAACAATCGTAAACAGAAAAGATTTTATGGCATTAATATGGATCAATAATATCACTGTTAGTTTTGGCGGGCCGCTGCTGCTCGATGGCGCGTCACTTCAGATTGAAGCAGGTGAACGAATCGGACTTCTGGGACGAAACGGTTCGGGTAAGTCCACGCTGATGAAACTATTGCACGGCGACATTGCGCAGGATTCGGGTGAAATTGTTCGCGATAAAAATACGCGAATTTCCTTAATGCCTCAGGACGTTGAGGACATCTCTGGCAGTGTCTATGATGTGGTGGCATCCGGCAGTCAAAAAAATCTGGATTTGCTGAGGGCTTATCATGATTTGACCACACAGATGACAGATAGCAGTGATCAAACACTGCTGAATAAAATAGAAAAAGTTCAGCACGAACTGGAAGCGGCAGGCTCGTGGCAGTTTCATCAAAGAGTTGAAGCGGTTATTTCGCGTGTCGGGCTGGATAAAAACCTGGAGTTCCGGTTTTTATCAGCGGGACTAAAACGACGGGTATTGCTGGCACGCGCGCTTACCGCCGATCCTGATATTCTGCTTTTGGATGAACCCACCAACCATTTGGATATCACTTCCATTGTCTGGCTGGAAGATTTTTTACAAAGCTTTGATAAAACGTTGATGTTTGTAACGCATGACCGGACTTTTCTGCAAAAAATTGCCACGCGTATTGTGGAAATAGACCGGGGCAATCTTTTTACTTTTTCATGCAATTACGCGACATATCTTACGCGCCGCCAGAGCATTGCCGATGCCGAAGAAAAGCAGTGGCAGACTTTCGACAAAAAGCTGGCCAAAGAAGAAATTTGGGTGCGGCAGGGCATCAAAGCCAGACGAACGCGCAATGAGGGCCGGGTGTGCGCTCTTGCGCAAATGCGCGAGGAGCGGGCGCGCAGACGTGAAGGGACGGGAAACGTCCGGTTTGTGATCTCGGAAGCCCGGCGCAGCGGCAAGCTGGTGGTTGATGCCATAAATATCAGCTTTGCTTATAATGATAAAAAAATTATTGATGCTTTTTCTACCACGATTTTACGCGGCGACCGGGTTGGCATCATAGGCCCCAATGGCTCCGGCAAAACCACATTGATCAAAGTATTGCTGGGCGAACTTCTTGCTTCCGGCGGAAAGATAAAGCTGGGCACAGGGATTGCGATTGCCTATTTCGATCAACTGCGCGCGCAATTCGACGAGAGTAAATCCCTCAAGGATAATATCGCAGGCGGCAGCGATACAATCTTCATCAACGGCGCCCCCCAGCATATCGTCGGTTATCTGCAGAATTTCCTTTTCCCGCCCGCGCAGATTCTCGCGCCCATATCCTCTCTTTCCGGCGGCGAACGAAATCGTCTGCTTCTGGCCAGGCTCTTTGCCATGCCATCCAATGTTCTGGTGCTGGATGAACCGACCAATGATCTCGACGCGGAAACGCTGGAACTGCTGGAGGATCGCCTTTTGGAATACAGGGGCACTATTTTGCTTGTCAGCCATGACCGGACGTTTCTCAATAACGTTGTCACCTCGACCATTGTTCTTGAAGGTGATGGACGATTGCAGGAATATGTCGGTGGCTATGATGATTGGATCAGACAAAGAGATGCCAGTATCGGCCAATCATATGGTGTTCCGAAAGATAAAACAGTTAAACAAAAAAAGCTGCACAGAGAGAAAAGTAAATTATCTTTTAAAGAAACACGCGAACTCGAAGAACTGCCGGAGAAGATTCAAGTTTTAGAAGTTCAAAAAACTGAGTTAATCGGCATTCTAAATTCAGCGGAGTTATACAAAAATAATAGTACGGCGCAGGTGCAGGCCGTCAATAAGCAACTTGAAGTTCTGGATGTAGCGCTTGCAGATGCTTACCGGCGCTGGGATGAGTTGGAAACTCTGGCGGCGAAATATTCATCTTCGTGAAAAATTATTCTATCCGGTAATTTAATATGATATACGCAAAGAAACATGATTAACACATGACGGTTGAGCATAACGGAATTGTTGCGGCCAGCCCATGACTTAAATTAAGGAGATGATTATGGAAGAAGGGCTCTACAGGAAACTCCAAAAACAACTTGATACTTATTCGCTCGGTTTTCCGGAAACCGAATCAGGCATCGAAATAGAGATTTTAAAAGATTTATTCACAAAAGATGAGGCCGAGTTTTTTACAAATATGACGCCTATGCTGGAAACCTCCGAGTCTATAGCCGAAAGGCTGGAGAGATATCCCGCTGAAGTTGCGCACCAGCTTGAAGATATGGCGGCCAAGGGGCTGCTTTTCAGATTAAAGAAGGGTAACGAAATTAAATACGGAGCTATCCCTTTTATGCATGGGCTTCTTGAATTTCAGATCAAAAAGCTCAGTAAAGAGAAGGTCATTTCGTTTGAAAAATATTTCCAGGAGGGTTTTAAGAAGGCGATTTCTGGCAGCGGCGGTCTTTTCCTGCGAACCATACCAGTTTGTGAATCAATAGATGTAAAAAGGCATGTGGCCACTTTTGATGATGCCTGCGCAATTCTTTCGAATGTCGACCTTATTGTAATAACGGATTGTATTTGCAGAAAAAGCAAGTCGGTTATTGGCAAAGCATGCGAAAAACCGGTTGAGGTATGTTTTATGTTCGGGTCTATGGCAAAATATTATCTTGATAATAAGATGGGGCGGGAAATTTCGTATGATGAAGGTGTAGCTATCCTGACCGAAGCGCAGAAGGCCGGTCTTGTTACCCAACCGGCAACTTCACAGAATCCCGGCGGCATATGTAACTGCTGTGGCGATTGTTGCGGAGTTTTAAGAGCGATAAAATTAGATCCGAAACCAGCCGATTTAGTCTATTCCAACCATCAGGCCGCAGTGACCGGTGAAAACTGTTCCGGATGCGAAATCTGCATCGATAGGTGCCAGATGGATGCTATTGCAATTGATCATGAAGGAATCGCCGTAATTGATTACGACAGATGTATCGGTTGCGGGCTCTGTGTTATTACCTGCCCATCCGACGCGATTATTCTTGAAAAGAAACCCCAAGAGAAGAGAAAAATCCCTCCGAAAAATTCTTCTGAGCAGATGCTTGCTCTGGCAAGGAAGAGAGGGGTTATATAAATTCGCAAGCGAGCAAACACCTTCGCTTTGCTTTGGGGTAAGCAAGCTATTACAGAGTTATAATTCTCCTTAATAATCGAAGATTATCCGCGGTTTGCTGCAGAGAGCTTCAATGCATTCATTTTTATTGCGTTGAGTTTCCTGATTTAAGTTGCCTGATTAAAAAGCTATCGAGTTGATTGGCAAAGGCCTGGCGGTCTTTTGCGTTGAAAACAGAGGGGCCGCCTGTTATCGTGCCGTTGTTTCTTAGTTCATTGAGCAAATCACGCATGGCCAGCCGGTCTTTGATATTATGTTCGGTATAGAGTTTTCCTCTGGGGTTCATCGCGAACGCTTTTTGAGTGATCACCCGATCGGCAAGCGGGATATCGGCTGTGATCACGAGGTCACCCTGCTGCACCAGTTCTGCAATGCGATCATCGGCCACATCGGGACCATCCGGAACCAAAATGACTGAAATATGGGCGTGCTTGTCCAGCCGCAAAGGTTTATTCGCGACAAAAATCAGCGGCACATTCAGGCGTAAAGAGGCCTTAATCAAAATATCCTTAATTACGTTCGGAAATGCGTCCGCATCAACAAATATCCGCATAAATACTTTTCAATCCGACTGCTATCATTACGGGAACACCAACCGTTGCGATAATACGCTTGGATTCATATTCCTCTAAGGTCTGTCGGCCGATTTCGACTGCTTTAAGTAAAAGTTCCTTCACAATATTTTCGCTCTTTAACATACGGGAGTTGTCACGATGCGACATTTTCCTCATTACGGATAAGCTTTTTGCCGCATGAGTCTACATCAGATGCTATAAAATTTCTTTTCAGCAGGGACTCATAATAGTAATTTGAAACGGATAGTGCCCGCACTGCCTGTTCCGCTGTTTCGAATATCGGGATATGGTGCTTGGCGCGAATGGCAATGGACTTGGCTATAGCGTTTGGTGTGTAGACGGCCGCTGGTTTATCGTAATGCTTGCAAATCTTCATCAGTTCCAGGAGAGTATCGATCACGAAAGGTTGCCAGACACTCAGAAGGGGCAAAAGGCCGTCTACCTCGTCCGCGGAAAGAAGGATCTCGAAGATATCAAGATATGTCTGCGGCGGAGCTGGACCGATATCCACGGGGTTTTTAACATTAAAGACCTGTCCGGCTTTTTTCAACTTCTCCTGTGTCTGCGAGGATAGGCGTACCACCTGCAAACCCGCTTCCACCAGCAGGTCCGCACTGATGCTGCCGAATGCCCCGGAATTTGTAAACATGGCAATCCGCTTTCCTTTCAAAAGAGGCATTTCCGTGAACATCTTGGGAAGAGAATGGAGTTCATCGATTGATTTAAGACGGATGATCCCCGCCTGTTTGCAGGCGCTCTCGAAGATACAATCATTGTTGGCCATCCCAGCCGTATGAGACATGGCGGCCATGGCACCCTCCGTGGTTCGGCCCACCTTGTAGATCATGATCGGCTTGCGCGATTTTTTGGCGGCTTCCATTAGTTTGCGGCCATTAGCCACATTTTCCAGATATATGCCAATGACTTCCGTCTCGTCGTGTTGAAAATAATCGATGAGATCTGCCTCATCCACATCGCACTTATTGCCGATACTGACAACTTTGTTCACACCGACGAGGTCGTAATAAAGTGACTCCATGACCAGTACAGCAATGCCGCCACTCTGGATGATATAGGAAATAGTGCCCGGGGCCTCAAAAATCTGGTTCATTTCGACCAGGCTTGGGTTGACGCCGTAGAAACAGCAGAATTTTTTGCGGGTGTCCAATGTCCCCAGGCAATTCGGCCCCATTATACGGATTCCATTAGCCCTGGCGACATCGTCGATCTCGCACTGCATTGCCTCACCTTCTTGACCGCCTTCGGAAAAACCGGCGCTCTCGATGATTATCCGTTTGATTCCTTTGCGGGCGCAATCCTTGATAATGCCGGGAACGTTTTTTGCGGCTACGATGATTACCGCAAGATCGGGTGTTTCCGGGAGATCAATCAATGATGAATATCCCGGGTAGCCGTTCACTGCTTCCCCTTTTGAATTCAACGCGTATACGGCTCCCGTATACTGGAGATAATCCTTCAGCATGATGCAGATCGTGGCTCCCAGGTTGAAGGGGGTATTTGAGGCGCCGATGACAACAACTGATTTTGGATCGAAAAATGTTTCCATGTGCTGCTCACTTTTGATAAGATTTTTAAAACGTTTTTAAGTAGTCAAATCATTCAACCTTTGTCAAGAAAGAAAAATTAGTATTTCCTGACGAGGAATCATTTTTCTATTATAATTCCGGCAGTTATGATGTAATAATAAATACATTGAATTCGTAAGCGGGTAAACACCCTGGCTTTAGAGTCAGCAAGCTATTATTGAATCATATAATACTTAAGAACCGAAGCTCTTCGCGACTTGCCGCGGTGAGCTTCAACAAGCAGAAGGCAACCTCAAAATTTTCTTGACCAGTATGTTCATTGTTTATATATACGCCAATCCCATGTAAGGAAGCCCTCTGCTTGACGCAAGACAAGAATAAATTCAAACAATCTGCTCGAATGGCCCGTGCGAAAGCCTGCGGCCGCCGCACGCAGGTGCGCGAGTCGGGTATCCACGGTAAGGGCATCTACGCCATCCGTCCCATCAAGGCCGGCAATAGAGTGCTGGAGTATAAGGGTAAGATCATTACATGGCGGAAGGCTCAGGCTCTCCACCCCCATGATCCCAGCCAACCCAACCACACCTTCTATTTCCACCTGGACGACGGGCACGTCATCGATGCCAAACAAGGTGGCAATACCGCCAAATGGATCAATCACTCCTGCGAACCCAATCTGGAAGCCGAACAGGATGGCATGCGCGTTTTTCTTAAAGCCCTGCGCGACATCAAAGTCGGTGAAGAGCTATTTTACGATTATGGTCTGATCATCGATGGCCGGATAACACAAAAGCTCAAGAAGGAACATGCTTGCCTGTGCAATGCGCCCAATTGCCGCGGCACGATGTTAGCCTATAAAGGATAACAACAGTTATCATACCGTTTCGAAATGCTATCCGTTCACAGTACTTATTTAATTTAATCCGGAATTACATCAATCTCATCAAATGCCGTGAATATAATCCGTTTTTAAAATTTCTCTTGACAAATGTTTTTAGTTTAATTATGAAGTCCTAGAATAAAGGATAAATTTTTCATGATGGACAGAAAACTAAATGTAAATAACAATATTTATGGTTATTGGTTTTATACCTATTTTACATTGGTCTGCCCGTCGCTGAAGAGGACTTGTTAAGGTAAAATAAACCAAAACAGCCATGGGTAGATCGAAAGAGCTTCCATGGCTTTACTGTTTTTAAGGCCATGGCGGCAAAAGTCATGGCCTTTTTTATTATTCAGGAGGAGAGAATAATGATCATTGTAATGAAAAATCATGCAACCGAAAAACAAATTGAAGATGTGGTTCACTGGATTGAGTCTGTCGGATATAAAGCGCATCCTTCAATCGGCGTTGAAAGGACAATCATCGGGGCAGTCGGCGATAATCGTGACAAGGAAATTCTTAAATACGCCGAGTCTTTACCTGGAGTGGAAAAAACAATGCCTATTTTAAAGCCATACAAACTGGCAAGCCGTGAATCGCACGAAGGCAATACCATTGTCTCGGTTGGTTCGATTAAAATCGGCGGGCCGGAATTCGTAGTAATAGCCGGTCCCTGCGCGATTGAAAGCGAAGAACAATTGCTGGAGTCCGCCTATGTCGTTCAAAAAGGAGGCGCTCAGATTCTCAGGGGCGGCGCCTACAAGCCGCGCACATCGCCATACAGTTTCCAGGGCATGGAGGAAGAAGGCTTGAAAGTATTAAATGAAGTCAGCGTGAGAACGGGTCTGCCGACGGTTACCGAAGTGGTTAATCCGGCTGATGTTGATATTGTGGAATCCTTCGCCGATATGCTGCAAATCGGCGCGCGCAATGCGCAAAATTTCGCTTTGCTGAAAAAAGTCGGTCACTCACGCAAGCCTGTGCTTTTGAAAAGAGGCATGATGACAACTATCGAAGAGTTGCTTATGTCCGCGGAATACATTCTCTCCGAAGGTAATCCCAATGTAATCCTTTGTGAACGCGGCATCAGAACTTTTGAAACGGCCACGAGAAACACTCTGGATTTAAGCGCTGTTCCGGTGTTGAAAGGCTTGACGCATCTGCCGGTTATTGTTGATCCCAGCCATGCAGCCGGTAACTGGAAGTATGTTATTCCGTTATCCCGCGCGGCGGTCGCGGTTGGCGCTGACGGCCTTATTGTGGAAGTTCATCCGCAGCCGGAAAAAGCTGTTTCCGACGGAGCACAGTCACTCAAGCCGGAAAAATTCTACCAAATGATGGATGAATTAAGAGCGCTTACCGCGGTAATGAGGCGTTAGAGTGTTTTTGTAAAGGAAGAAAAGGTGGGATATGCGAACGATAAAAGTTAATCTGGATAAAAAGTGCTTATCATCTTATGAAATACACATAGGCCCGGACATACTGGACCGGACGATGCTGCTTATAGCTAAAAATCATAAGGCGGGATATTACGCGGTGATTACTGACAATTGTGTAGGCGGTCTTTACGGGAAAAAGTTTCTTGCCGGTTTGAAAGATATCGGATTGAACGCGTTTTTGATTGAATTTCCCGCAGGCGAGGCTTCCAAAAATATTGATACTGTGCTTGATATCGCGGGAAAATTAATGGAGGCGGGAGCCGACAGGGAGACGTGCCTTATTGCATTGGGCGGCGGTGTTGTCGGCGATATTGCCGGTTTTGTCGCTTCTATATTTATGCGCGGTGTTCCTTATATTCAGATTCCAACCACATTGGTCGCGCAAGTGGATAGCAGCATTGGCGGAAAAACGGGCATTGACCTTTCTTACGGAAAAAATTTGCTGGGGACTTTTTACCAGCCGCGTGCCGTGTTCGCGAATTTGAATTTTTTGGAAACGCTGCCGGAAAAAGAATTTAACAACGGTCTTGCGGAAATTATTAAATACGGAATTATTGACGATGAAAAAATGTTTCGTGCTCTGGAGTGCAACATGGACGCGATAAAATCAAAAGACCGGAAACTATTGCTTAATCTTGTGGAGAGTTGTTGCCGCATCAAGAAATCAATTGTCGAGATTGATGAAAAAGAGCAGGGATTGAGGCGTATTCTTAATTTTGGCCATACGCTGGGGCACGCACTGGAAACAATTTCTCAATATACTATAACGCATGGCGAAGGCGTTGCTTTGGGAATGATAGCGGCGGCGGGTATTTCCGAAAAAATGGGCTATCTGAAAAACGATGAAACCATGCGTATCGAAGCTCTTGTCAGCCAAGCGGGACTTCCCGTAAAAATACCGAAGTCTCTCGATCGCGATGAGATTATTGCCCGGTTACGGATGGATAAGAAGAAAAAAGGTGATATCATTCATTTTGTCTTGTTAAAAAAAATAGGAATGCCTTTTATCGATAAAAGCATTGAACCGAAACTTATTGCCGCAGTGATTGAGGAGATGAAATAATGAAGCCGCGAAGTTTGGAAATCTTAAGGGGAAAAATGAAAGAAAAAGACAAAGAAATCATCCGTCTTTTAAATGAACGATCGCAAATATCCGTCCAGATAGGCAAGGTTAAGGGAGAAGGTGGAATACAGGTATATGATCCCTCTCAGGAGGCAAAAGTTTACAATTATTTGCAGGAGTTAAATTCGGGTCCGCTCAGGCCTGCGGCAGTAAAGGCGATTTTCCGGGAAATTGTTTCTGCATCGCGCGATTTACAGCGGCCAACGACAATCGCTTTTCTGGGGCCGGAAGCCACATTTTCTCATTTGGTGTCCAAACTGCATTTCGGGGACTCCTGCCGATTCTTTCCCCAGAATGGAATCGCCCGGGTTTTTGATGAGGTGGAAAAAGGTACAGTGGATTGGGGTGTGGTTCCTGTGGAAAATTCTCTGGAGGGTTCTGTAAATGTTACACTTGATCGCCTGATTTTGACGCCCCTGAAAATCAGGGCGGAGATTTATCTGCGCATCAACGAGTGTTTGATTTCGTCGGCAACAAGCCTCAAAGGCATAAAAAATATTTATTCCCATCCTCAGCCACTGGCTCAATGTCAGTCATGGCTCAGGACGAATATGCCGAATTGTACACTGGGCGAGATGGAGAGTACTGCCGCCGCAGTTCAAAGAGTGCGTGGTAAAAAGACCGAAGCGGCAATAGGCAGTTCGTTGGCTGCCGAATGTTACGGACTGAACATACTGGCGGAGGGTATTGAAGATAATTCTTCCAATATGACCCGTTTTTTGGTTATTGGCAGGGGAGAAAGCTCGGCTACAGGCAATGATAAAACTTCCCTGATTTTCGCCACACCTCATTCTCCCGGTTCTCTTCATAGCGCTCTGTCGTCATTTGCCCGGCGAAAAATTAATCTGGCGAAAATAGAATCGCATCCTGTAAAGGATAAATTATGGGAATACAGTTTTTTTGTGGATTTGATAGGTCACATAAAGGACAAGTATGTAAAGAGCTGTTTGCTGGAATTGAAGAAAAAAACTACTTTTTTGAAGATATTAGGTTCATACCCTAAAAATGAAGGCGCATTATGATTTGTATTCCCATTACCTCCGGCACAAATAAAGAAGCCATACGCGCAATAGAAAGAAGTTGCCGGTTTGCCGATTTTATCGAATTGAGAATGGATTTAATCGGGGGAGGAAATCTTTCCCAATTGATTTCCGCCGCCCGCGACAAATCCGTTTCGATTAAAATAATTGTCACGTGCAGGAAAAAAGAAGAAGCGGCTCCTGCCCCGGCAGCCAATCGTGTCGAAAGCGCTGCGGGAAAGATAATCGACAAAAAAATTACTTTGTTCAAAGAGGCAATCGAACTGGGCGCGGATTTTATTGATATCGAACTTGCCGAAGGCCGGATGGCGATCAGGGAGCTTAAATCTTTTTGTGCCAAATATGGCGGTAAAACAGGAGTCATCGTTTCTTATCATAATCTTAAAGAAACTCCGGCGTTGACAAAGTTAAAAGAAATATTTCATAAGTGCGCGCAGTCGAAACCGGATGTTATAAAGATAGTCACACTGGCGAAAACTTTTGAAGATAATCTGACAACGCTAAGTTTGATTCCTTACGCGCAAAAGCATTCTCAGAAAATAATTTCCCTGTGCATGGGAGATAAAGGCCGTATCAGTCGCGCTGTAGCCCCCTTGATGGGTAATTATTTGAGTTTTGCCACGCTTAGTCGAGAGGGACAATCCGCTCCCGGACAGTTTACCGTTAGGGAGATGAAACAAATTAATGAGTTGTTTAAAAGTAAGTGGACTGCGCCCTTGGCGCCGGTATTGTCTTTGCGTAAGTCTTTGCCTCAGAATTATATTTTACTGGGCAATCCGGTAAGGCAAAGCCTTTCTCCATTGATGCACAACGCGGCTTTGAAAAAAATGGGGATTGAAGGACACTACAACGCTTTTTGCGTTAATGATCTGGCCGGCGCAATGCAGGGTATAAAGGGAATGAATATCAGAGGGGCCAGTGTTACCATTCCCTTTAAAGTCGCGGTTATGGAATACATGGATGATATTGACGAAGATGCGCTGAAAATCGGAGCAATAAACACAATTATCAACAATAATGGTCGCCTGAGAGGTTGCAATACCGATTGGCTGGGATTGATTCTTACGCTTAAAAAAGCAATGCCGGTTAAAAATAAAACATTTGTAATCATTGGCGCGGGCGGAACAGCGCGGGCGGCTGCTTACGGAATAATGAAGGAAGGCGGATTCCCGATTATCGTTAATCGCACGTTGGAAAAAGGAAAGATTTTGTCAGGGATATTGAACTGCCCTTTTTATTCCCTTTCCGAAGTGGGCAGAATTAAGGCTGACTGCCTGATCAACACGACGTCTGTGGGTATGTATCCTCGTCAGGATAAATCGCCCGTGAAAATCCCGGCGCTGGCCGGATATAAATATGTTATGGATGTCATTTACAATCCGCTGACGACAAAATTACTTGCGGATGCTGAAAAACAGGGCTGTCACATTTTTTCAGGTTTGGATATGTTTGTAAATCAGGGAGCTGAGCAATTCCGGTTGTGGACGGGAAAAGAACCGCCCCGCTCATTGATGAAAAAGGTCATATTGGAGAGGTTAACTCAAATTGAATAATCATGATGCTCATTTTAAGGAGACACACGCTACTGTTTTGATTCCCGGCTCTAAAAGCCTGAGTCAGCGGGCTTTAGTGGCTGCCGCGCTTGCGCGGAATAATTCTCTTCTGGACAATGTTCTTGTTTCCCAGGACACGCTTTATTTAATGGAAGGCTTGCGGAAGTTAGGCGTGAAAATTGTCTCAGCAAAAGAGGGTTTTCTTGTTTCCGGCACGGCGGGCAACATAACAAACAACGGCGAAGAATTATTTTTGGGAAATAATGGCACCGCTTTACGGTTTTTGACGGCGCTTACGTGTTTGGGCAAAGGCAAATATGTTTTAACCGGCGAAAAGCGTCTCTGTGAAAGACCCGTGGGGGCTTTGGTGGAAGCGCTGCGAGAAATGGGAGTTGATATTTTTTGCCGGAATAATTGCCCGCCGGTGGAAATAAACGCCAACGGCCTGGCCGGAGGAAAGATAACTCTGCGGGATATCGAAAGTTCTCAATACGTGTCGGCGCTCCTTTTGTGCGCGCCTTATATGCCTGCAGGCATAGATTTAACTTTACAAGGCGGGATTGTTTCCATGCCTTACATTGATTTGACTATTAACGTGATGCGCGATTTCGGGGCCAAAATTACCCGGACAGGGGAGTGTGGATATCATGTTAATGCCGGGGAAATTTATCAGGGGCGTAAATATCGGGTGGAAGGAGACGCTTCCAGCGCGTCCTATTTTTTTCTGGCCGCCGCGCTTTTAAGAAAAACAATCAGAGTCGCCGGAATTAACCGGCATTGCAAGCAGGGCGATGTCCGTTTGCTCAATGTTCTGGAAGAACTGGGCTGTATAGTCAGGTCAGAAGAAAATTGGGTGGATATTACGGGACGTGATCTGGTAAAAGGAGATTTAACTTTCGACCTCAACGATATGCCGGATATGGTGCCAACTTTAGCGGTGTTGTCGGCTTTCCGCAAAGGGCAAACCATTATAAACAATGTGGCTCATTTAAGAATAAAAGAGAGCAATCGTCTGGCTGCTGTAGTTACGGAACTGAACCGCGTTGGCATTGAAGCCCGGGAGATGCCCGATGGCCTTATCATTCAGGGTGGGAAAATGCGTCCGGCAAAAATTGAGACTTATAACGACCACCGGATGGCCATGAGCTTTGCCATTGCCGGTTTGCTTGAGCGAGGCATAGAAATAAGCGATAAAAAGTGTGTAGACAAATCATTCCCGACGTTTTGGGAGGAATTAAAGAAGCTATGAAGGTTGTTTTGATCGGTTACAGAGCGACGGGAAAGTCCACTGTGGGCAGGATCCTCGCCGACAAGCTGAAAATTAATTTTTGGGATACCGATGCCATGGTGGAAAAAAACATGGAGATGCCGATCAAAGAAATTGTGGCGCTTCATGGGTGGGATTATTTCCGTGCAAAGGAAAAGGAAATCATTAAATTTCTGATACAAAAAGAAGATTGTGTTATCGCCACCGGAGGCGGAGTGGTTTTATACAGAGAAAATGTGAATTTGTTAAAACAGAATGTGGATTTGTTAAAGCAGTCGGGCGTAATCATATGGCTCAATGCTCCTTTGCTGGATATTATTGACAGGCTCAAGAAAGACGCGCAAAAGGAGGATACTCGCCCGCAGTTTACTTCCGGAAATATAATTCAGGAAACGATAGATATTATGAGAAAAAGGCTTCCTCTATATGAGAGCGCCGCGGATCATATCGTGGATACGTTAAAAAAGAATCCGGAACAGGTAGCGGAAGAAATTTATCAGTATTTGCGTAAATCGAAAATTTTGGATAAGATTATCAAAAGCGAAAATTAAACGGAGTATCCCTCCTTTATTAAAGGGGAATGAAGGGGGATTTTTCAGTCGCTTCCATGACATAAAATTCTCCCTGACACTTCTTTGCAAAGAGGGGGAAAAATTATCCGCCAAAACGGCGAAGAATTCCTTTAGGAATGATTTATAGGAGTGATTTATGGCCGGCAATACCATTGGCAGTATTTTTCGCGTAACCACGTGGGGAGAGTCACACGGTAGGGCTTTGGGAGCAGTTGTGGATGGTTGTCCTCCGGGGCTGGCCCTGAATGAATCGGATATTCAGAAGGCGCTGGATAGAAGAAAACCTTCAACATCGGTTTCCTCGACGACAAGATTAGAGAGTGACAAAGCAGAGATTCTTTCCGGTGTTTTTGAAGGAAAAACCACGGGTACTCCTGTTTCGTTGATTATTAACAATATTGACGCGAAATCTTCCTCTTACAATGAATTAAAGAATGTGTTCCGTCCCGGACAGGGAGATTTTACCTATCTGCAAAAATACGGTATCCGCGATTGGAACGGCGGGGGACGGGCCTCCGGCAGAGAAACAGCCGCCCGTGTCGCAGCGGGAGCTATTGCCGCCAAGGTGATTGCCCGCTTTGGCATGGATGTCATTGCCTACACGCAGGCAATCGGCTCAATCGCGATTGACCGTGACAAAATGCCGTCAGACAGGAGTTTGAGAAGATTTGTTTATGAAAATTCTCTTTTTTGCCCCGATCATCAAGCAGCGGCATTGATGGAAAAAAAGATAGCGGTAGTCCGTAAAAAGAAAGATTCCCTGGGCGGGGTTGTCGAAATTATTGTCCGCGGTTGTCCCGCAGGTCTTGGCGAACCGGTTTTCGACAAGATGGATGCCGATCTGGCCAAAGCTCTGATGAGCATTGGTTCGGTGAAGGCAGTGGAAGTAGGCGATGGTTTTACTCTGGCAGGCCTTCAGGGTTCAGTGGCCAATGATCAAATGAATAAAAAAGGTTTTAAAACAAATCATGCCGGGGGAATACTCGCGGGCATAACAAGCGGAGAACAAATTGTCCTGAGAGCTTATTGCAAACCCATTCCCTCAATAGCGAAACCGCAGCAAACCATAGATTCCAAAGGGAAAGAACGTATAATTGAGATACAGGGAAGACACGACATTTGCGTGCTACCCCGGATAGTGCCTGTTTGCGAAGCAATGGTGAGCATTGTTCTGGCGGATCATTTACTTCGACAAAAGGCGATATGCGGATGAAAAAAATTAAAGTAGGGGTAATCGGCGGCACGAAAGGTATGGGGCATTGGTTTGCCGGTTTGCTCAAAAATGAAGGTTGCCGGGTCCTTGTCAGCGGAAGAAAAACGGCGCTGGGAATAAACGAATTGGCTAAACTCTGCAATGTCATCGTTGTTGCCGTTCCTATTTCCGCGACCGCTGATGTAATCAGACAGGTCGGACCGTTACTTTCCCAGGATAAACTTTTGATGGATCTGACTTCGCTTAAAAAAGAACCGGTAAAACTGATGCTGGATAATTCCAAGGCTGATGTTATCGGATGTCATCCTCTTTTTGGGCCTCAGTTAAAAGATGTTTCCGGGCAAAATGTTATATTATGCCCGGCACGGGGCAAAAAGTGGCTTGGCTGGCTTAAAGGAGTATTTAAAAAAAATAAACTGGTTGTTCTGGAATCAACACCCCGGAAGCACGATAAAATGATGGCAATTGTTCAAGCGCTTAATCATCTCAATACAATTACCATGGGAATGGCGCTTGCCCGGACAAACATCACCCTTTCGGAAATAAATAAATACTCCACGCCGATTTTCCGGACAAAACTTGATATTATAAGAAAAGTGTTCACAGAAAGTCCCGAATTGTATGTTGACATTATTACGAAAAATCCGAAAACAGGCAAAATGCTGGATATCTACGAAAAAGCGCTCAAAGATATTCGCGGGAAAATCAAATCCGGAGAAAGGTTGAAAACCCGGAAAATTGTAGAGAAAGCGGCAACGAAATTATATGGAAGCAAAAATCAATAAAGTCGCGGGAATGATCGCGGCGTCGAAACGTTTGGTTGTTTTTACCGGAGCCGGTATCAGCACGGAATCGGGCATACCGGATTTCAGGGGTCCTGACGGATTGTGGACCAAAGTTGATCCCGAAGATTTTACTATAGACAGATTTCTGCGTTCCGATGAGACACGCAAAAAAGTCTGGTATTATCTTGTTGAAGGCGGATTAATGGCCAATGCCGAGCCCAATAGGGCTCATCTGGCGATAGCCGAACTGGAAAAAATGAACAAATTAAGTTCGGTTATCACGCAGAACATTGATAACCTTCATCAGAGGGCAGGCAATAATCCGGAGTTAGTTCACGAATTGCACGGCAATATGCAATGGCTGGTTTGCCTCGATTGCGGCGAACGTTATGATTTGGAACTGATGAGAACAAAACATCCATCACCTGATCATTTTCCAACATGTGAAAAATGCCGGGGTGTTCTGAAACCGGATGTTGTTTTTTTCGGCGAAATGCTTCCGCCGCATACTTTAATGATGGCAGAGCGGGAATCTCAGGAATGCGATTTGTTTATGGTGATCGGTTCTTCGCTAGTTGTTTATCCCGCGGCTTATATGCCGCTTTATGCCAAGCGCTCCGGCGCGAATATTGTCATTATTAATATGGGAGACACAGGTCATGATGATATCGCCGATGTGTTTATAGACGCTCCGGCAGGCGATACTATGGCCAGAATTATGAACAGATTAAAAGAAATTGTAAAATGACTTCCGGATTATATACAGACAAATGTGCCTGATCGCCTTCGCATATAATGTGCATCCTTCTTACAGATTGATTCTTGCGGCGAACCGCGATGAATTCTACGAGAGGCCGTCGGCTCCCGCTGATTTCTGGGAAGATTATCCTCAGGTTCTTGCCGGACGCGATTTGAAAAACAAAGGCACATGGCTGGGCATAACCAAGTACGGAAAATTTGCTGCCCTCACCAATTATCGCAACCCTTCAACGTTTAGAAGCGACGCTCCGTCGCGAGGCAGGCTTGTCCGCCGCTACCTGACCGGCAATCAACAACCCGATAATTATCTGAAAAAAATTGCCTTGCAGGGTGATAAGTATAACGGTTTTAATTTACTTTTAGGCGATAATAATGATCTTTTTATCTTCTCCAATCGGGGGGAGAAACAAAAACTCAAAGCCGGGATATACGGATTGAGCAATAATCTCTTGAATTCACTCTGGCCGAAAGTAACAAGAAGCAGAAAAATGCTTAAAACAGCATTGGATAAAAAAGGATCTGATCTGGAAGAAGCATTGTTTTTCATGCTGTCTGATCGTCATATACCGCCGGATAAAAAACTGCCAAAGACGGGCATTGGCCTGGAATGGGAAAGGCTTTTGTCTCCTATCTTTATAGAGGGCCCGATTTACGGGACCCGCTCTTCGACAATTCTTTTGATCGGGAAAAATAAACGCGTCAAGTTTGTGGAAAAAGTTTTTGATGGACAAAAGCACCCATGGATTACCAGCCGCTTTTCCTTTAAACTGGAAAAAGGAGGATAAAATGAAAGTCGTTTATCATGAAGATTATAACGAAGTTTATTCAAACGATCCGGCTTCCGAGGCGGGCCGTATTCAGGCTGTGGAAATTGCTCTGCGCGGTAAAGTGACATTTTTAGAACCGGTCACAGCTTCACAAGAAGATATTCTCAAAGTACATACTCCTGATCATATAAAATCGGTTGAGCGGGAGGGAGTATACGAAATTGCGGCGCTTGCCGCAGGCGGCGCGATCAAAGCGGCGCAAATCGGTTTAACCGAACCTTGTTTTGCGCTAATCCGTCCCCCGGGTCATCATGCTTCGGCGGGCAGCGCCTGGGGATTTTGCTATTTTAACAATATGTCCATTGCTTTGGAGAAACTCAAAAGCGAAGGAAAAATTAAAAAAGCGTTTATTCTGGATTTTGATCTGCACTATGGAGATGGTAATGTTAATATTCTCGGTCACAAAGAATATGTAACGATCTTGAATCCCGCAGGGCAAAACCGCAACGAGTATTTAAAGATTGTGCAGGATGCTCTGGCACAAACGGACGCTGATATGATTGCCGTATCTGCCGGTTTTGACAATCACGAAGATGATTGGGGCGGCCTTTTAAAAACCGAAGACTACAAATACATGGGACGACTGGTAAGTGAAACTGCCCGTCGCAATCATGGCGGATGTTTTGGTATTTTAGAAGGCGGCTACAACCACAGTGTTTTGGGTAAAAATGTTCTGGCGTTTGTTCAAGGGATGGAAGAAAAATAATATTCTTCTAAACTTTTTCGCTTCAAAAAGCGGGGATCACTTACCGATACAAAAACTGGAAAATATCTTATCCAATACGTCATCATTGATTTTTTTGCCGGTTATTTCATCCAGATTGTCCAGAGCCTCCCGCAAGTCGAAAGCAGCGAATTCGGCTGAGATTCCAGACTCGATACTTTCTTTCGCGGTTTGAATGTTTTTATAGGATTTTTCTATTGCCAGTTTGTGCCGCATATTGGTAATCATCACACCGCCGGCATTAATATTCCCGCCGCTTCCTGATAAATCTATGATGGTGTTTTTCAGCTCTTCCAGTCCGGCCCCTGACTTGGCCGAGATTTTACGAAATTTCACTTCTTGCGGAAAAAGTTGTTCAAGAGTTTTTGTTTCCCAAACTTGCGGTAAATCAATTTTATTGATTGCTGCAATGATATTTCCGGTTCTACTTTTATCAATGATAGTTTTATCTTCATCTGTTAATGGTTTACTGACATCGAGCATTACAATTACAACATCGGCTTGAGCAAGATTTTCCCATACCAGATGGATCCCTTCTTTTTCGATCAGGTTTTGCGGTTCTCTGATTCCGGCGGTATCCGTCAGATTAATAGGAATACCGCCTATATTGATTGTATCCGTTATTAAATCGCGCGTTGTTCCCGGAATATCAGTGACAATTGCTTTTTTTCTTCCCGTTAAAGCGTTAAGCAGGCTTGATTTTCCGACATTGGGCTTGCCCGTGATGATGACATTAACGCCTTCGGTATATGCTTTTGCCGCGCGGTATGTCGATAGAAGAGATTGCAAATATTTAAGTGCCGGATCAATTTGCGGCGGCATTTTGGGAATTCTTTCACTGGATGTATCTTCAGTGAAATCAATCGCGGCCTCCAGCATGGCAATCGCGTCAATAAGACAAGAGCGCAGGTTCTCTATTTCTTTGCTCAGAGACCCTTTTAACTGGGCAAGACCTATAGTGTAAGCTTTTTGAGACTTGGCAGAAATCATTGCGGCGAGCGCTTCTGCCTGCGATAAATCAATACGGTTATTTAAGAAAGCGCGCTGGGAAAATTCGCCCGGACGGGCCAGGCGACACCCCAGTTCCTGCAGTTGTATCAGAATTGACCCGATGATGAGCGGATTACCATGACAGTTGATTTCTATAATGTCTTCTCCCGTGAAAGACCGTGGTTCGCGCATGAAGGATATTAAAACCTCATCGAGGATGGTTTTGCCGTCAGCGGAGACAATATCTCCGTGATACAAATGATGGCTTTCCCATGAACAATTGTTAGAAGATGGCTGAAAAATGCGGCGGGCAATTCCGAGAGCTTCGGGACCGCTTATACGAATTACCCCGATTCCTGACATGCCGAAAGGAGTAGCCAGCGCCGCTATGGTGTCTTGGCGAAGCACAATAAGACCCCTCCTTTTTAAATTACAGTGTCAAATTGATTGAGAAACTATTCTTGTTTTTTCGCCCGGATTCGCTTGTTGTTTCCTGTTCTCGCGGGAATAATGACAACTTTTCTGTATTTGCCTTCGCCGCGGCTTTGCGTTGTCAGCGATTCATCTTCCTGGAGCACCATATGAATAATGCGGCGGTCATGGGCGTTCATGTGGGCAAGTGATACCGGTTTTTTTGTCTTTTTTACTTTCTCTCTTATTTTTTCCGCTAAACCAAGCAGAAATTCTTCTCTTCGTTTTCTGTATTCTCCCAAATCAATCAGGATCATTTTATGATCATTATCAATTTTATTGATTGCTTTGTTCAATAGGTACTGAAGGGCATCAAGATTTTGTCCGCGTTTGCCGATAAGTAAGCCGCTGTCATCGCCCTCAATGCTAAGAATTATCTTTTCCTGTGTTTCATTAACAATCACCTTGTATTCCGGTGATATTCTCAGCAAAATACCTTCCAGCAGATCCTTAGCTTTTGTCCCTATAATAGAAACGGGAATTGGATCGCTAACGGTAGCGGCAACGGGAAAGGGAACCAAAGATTTTTCCGCAGATTCTGCCACAAGCTCCATACGTTTTTTGGGCTGTTCAGCAGATTCTGTCACAGGCTCCATACGTTTTTTGGGCTTCTCCGCAGGAACCTCTTTTTCGGGATTCTTTTTCGAATCCATTTTTATCTTTAATTCACTTTTAGGCTTTGGTTTATCCGTAAAGCTAAAATCCATATCCAGAGAAAGCAATGATGCTCTTATTTTTGCTTTTTTGGAAAACAGACCTAAAAAACCTCCGGATTCTCCGGAGATAATTTCGATATTTAATTTTTCACGGGACACGCCAAATTCGCTGCAGGCTTTCTCAATTGCTTCATCAATGGATTTTTCTTCTATCTCTAATGTTTTCGAACTCATTTCCAATCCTTATACAACATATCAATCAGGCTAATTTCTTATTGATGTAAACTTGCTGACCGATACTTAAAATATTATTTAATAACCAGTAAATGACCAGCCCTGAAGGGAAATTCAGGAAGATGAAAGTAAACACCACGGGCATCAGCAACATTATTTTTGCCTGCATCGGATCGCCCACAGTCGGGGTCATTTTTTGTTGCATAAATTGCGTAGCGCCCATGATAATCGGCGTAATGTAATAAGGGTCTTTGGCCGATAAATCCTGAATCCACCAGAAAAATGGCGACTGTCGAAGTTCAATGGCGTAAAGAAGTGTATTGTACAGGCCGATAAATACCGGAATTTGAATGAGTATCGGTAAACAGCCGCTGAGAGGATTAACTTTATGCTCACGATAAAGAGCCATGGTTTCCTGTCCGAGCTTTGCCTGGTCATTTTTGTATTTCTCTTTTAACGCGAGTACTTTAGGCTGAATTTTCTGCATTTCCTTCATGGACTTGTAACTTATATTCCCCAGAGGCCAGAAGATAACCTTAATCAGAATTGTCAAAAGAATAATGGCCACTCCATAATTGCCGACGTACTGATACAGAAATTTGATAAAAATCAGCAAGCCAATGGAAAGCCATTTCAATCCCGGTATAAATGAATCAAATTCAACGGCTTCCTGCAGAGATATGCCCTGTTTCTTCAGGAGAGTATAATCCTTGGGACCGATAAAAAGATTATATTTGATCGAACCGGACTGCCCCGGCGGTATCACGCTTTTTGTTTCCTTGAGATTTACGGAAACGGTGTTGTCGCTGTCTTTGGACATGTTGATAGTAGTTAGAGAAGGATCTTGAGGAATAATTACAGCCATAAAATATTTTCTCTCAAATCCACCCCAGGAAACATCGGGGCCAAGACTCAAGTCAGTTGATATATCCGAAATTTTTTTACGTTTGATGGAATTGGACACATAGGCGACAGGCCCTTCCTTGCTGTAACGGTCTGCTTTTTGACTTGGATCAATATGTTCGTACCAGTTAAGCTGCGGTGCCTGGGCAAGAGGTGTGTCTGTCAGGTTGGATACTTTTACATCCAGCGCGATTGAATAATTGTCGGGATTAAAGGTAAAAATCTTTTCTATCTTGATTTTACCGTTAAAAGTTCGGGAAAATACCAGACGCTGTTCTGTTTTATTTGTTGTCATGTCCAGCTTTGTTGCATCGGCGTCGTAAATGGAATCGGTGGCAATCTCGGCTGCTGATTCAGGGAAAGTAATTGCCAGCGGATAAGGCATATTTTCATTCACCGCAACAAGCTCGATTAAATCACTGTTCTTTTCCTTTGCCGGCTGTTTAACGCCGGATATTAAATTTGTGATTACAGGATAAATATCTTTCGCGCATTTTGTGCATTCTTTCTGATATTTTTTTAGTTGAAACGATTTCAGCGCGGCGCCTCTGGTGGAAAATACAGCTGTGTAATTTTCCGTTTCTACCTTTATATCTCTTGGCGGTTCTTCTTTTTTAGTAATGGTCTGTTTAGCTGTTGGTTTTGACGCTGCTAAAGATTGTGAGGGCGCGGTTTGTTTTACTGCCGTATCGGTGCTTACCTGCTTCGATTCCAAAACAGGCGCCGCCTTTGGATGCACAGGTGGTTTGGCAAAAAATGCCTGATATGCAAAAAGTACGGCCATTGACAGGACTACAGCCAGAATTGTCCTTTTATCCATTTGAAACCTCTCTTTTTTTACTTGACGGGATCGTAACCGCCGGGATGCAGGGGATGGCAGCGAAGAATTCTTTTAATGCCCAGGAAAGATCCTTTTGCCGGCCCATGCAGTTTAATTGCCTCAATAGTGTATTCAGAGCATGAAGGATAGAAACGACAGCATGGAGCAAAAAAGAAAGGTGACAAGCAAGTTTGATATAAACGAACCATTAAAACAAAAAGTTTTGTCAAAATATTCCTGAGCATAAATTATATGTTGTTATTTCGCGCGAAGAGTTCCGTCAATTCGTCACATGCTTTTTTATAAGTAATTCGGGGCGGCATATTTCTTTTAGCCATTATAACAACATCATGCCCGGCGGGAAACAAGTTCTTATTGAGACGGAAAAATTCTCTGATTAATCGTTTGATTCTGTTTCTTCTTACCGCGTTTCCCGTTTTTTTTGTTACTGTAATTCCGAGCCTTTTAACCCCTTGTGTATTACTGCATGTGACAGTCGTAAAATGTTGAGAACTTCTCCAGACCCCCTGGTTATAAATTCCTTTAAACCTGCTTCTATTGGTTACCCTTTCCGGTTTCCGGTAAGATTGTTCCTTCATGCATATCGACCTGACCATCCTTAATTTGCTAAGGTGCCGGATTTATACGGTTAAACGTTTTCTGCCTTTAGCTCTTCTTCGGCTTAAAACTTGTCTTCCTGTTTTTGACTCCATTCGAATGAGAAAACCGTGAGTTCTCTTTCTTTTGGTATTTGTTTTATTGGTCAAAGTCTTTTTCATAAGTAAAACCCCTAAAAGTAATAGGGTAATGCGTTAATCATAGTAGCATTTGTTTGTCAAGGTTAAATTGGTTCATATGGAAAGTTCAATAGATTGCATCAATGCTAATTTATTTATAAATAACAATACTTGAAAGAAAAATCAATCAAGTGTAAACATAACATTCAGGCCGGAGAAGATCAGATGATCGTCGGCAGAATTTATCTGCCGGAGGAAAGTCCGAGCTCCACAGGGCAGGATGGTCGCTAACGGCGACTGGGGGTAACCCTAAGGAAAGTGCCACAGAAAATATACCGCCCGGAGCGAAAGTTCAGGGTAAGGGTGAAAAGGCGAGGTAAGAGCTCACCGCTTTTCCGGTGACGGAAAAGGCATGGTAAACCCCATCCGGAGCAAGACCAAATAGGAGAACGTTTAAGGGCTGCCCGCCTGATGTTCTCGGGTAGTGTCGCTAGAGGCAGCAGGCAACTGCTGTCCCAGATGAATGATCATCGCCGCGTAAAGGGTGACCGAAACGCGGAACAGGACTCGGCTTATGATCTTCTCCCGTGCCTGTTTATACCGCTTCTAAAGGAAGTATTCGCCATGTTTGGCGAATACTTCCCGACCATGCAGGTTCTAATTATTATGCGCTTTCCTTAAACGGAATGCCCACCCGGTCAGCAAGCCTAATGCCCCGCAGTTTTGTTTAGAATAGGGGTTCATTACAAATGCTTTCCTTTCTCCTTTGCCTCCTTATAAAGCGTCCACATGCACAGACCGATGGCCAGAAGAAAGGAACAGACCATAAAGTTCGGTGTGGTTCCCAGGATTTCATCTATAAGGTAACCAACATAAAGGAACAGGAAAGAAGATAGCACCATTGCAAATCCCCAGGCCGACAGCATTAATATGCCTCTAATCGTGTTGAACTGCTCACGATTTGCATTGGGTTTCTTTACCGGCATGGTGCGCGCTACCTTTATTTCAGTGGAAATTATCAAACATAAACATCCGGGTGCTCTTGGAAAAAAATCGCTGGTCAATATTTAATAGATGTTATTCTAATTGAATAAAATTTATGAATCTTTTTACCAGATCAATTCCGGAATCTGTAAAGAGGGCAACTAATATAATCATAAGAATGAATATTATGATTAATTCGCGGTTGCGCATTTTCTTATATTTTCTTTTTATAAAACAAAGAATAATGCCACCTGCGACTAATACAATTAGATGCGGCAAAAAGTTCATTTTGCTCTCCTTTTATTTACAATAATAAATATATTTAACAGGAAATGCCTCTTAAAAATATTATATATTATGTTTGATGAAAGTTCATGCTATTTATTAAAATGATTACATTGAAATTGGAGTTTCAGGAATAAAAAAGGCCGAATCGAAATTCGGCCTTTTTGGTTAATTTATAAAATTAAGTTTAATTATTTGTCGTCGTCATCATCATCGTCGAACGATTCCGAACCTTCCGAACCTTTTGGAACCTCCGCCTGTAATGAACGGGTAATTCCACGAACCAGGAGCAGCATAATAAAGAAGAGAATAATCATGGAAGCGATAAGAATAAAGATGACCGTCGCAGTCCATGCTTTTGATTCCTTTTCAATATTCTTGGATAACTTCGTTGCTTCTGCGTTAAATTTATCAACATCCAGTCCCAGTCCTACCCAGCCGAAACCGGCGGGTTGGGGAAGATTTGACGCATAAAACTTGATCGGAGCATAGGCGACGAACTTGGTGACCCCATTATATTTGTACATTAAAATCCCTGCTTTGCCCTGTGAAGCTTCTTTCGTGATTTTAAATATATTGGGATCCATAAAGCCCAACTGGAACATGTTCAAAGCTTCCATGCCTTTCTTTGACATTTCTGCCGTATTCTCAGCCGTAAGAGTTGGAACAATTTTCCCATCGGGGGCGAGCCCAACAATATGTGAATCAGTAGGATGGGCAATCATAAAACCTCGATGGTCGACCATATAAGCGTAATTACCGGTAGAAGCATCCGCTTCAAATACCTTTTCCGCTTGTGTAGGAATAAGGTGATCGGTAAACTCGGCCAAATGACGATAATCCAGGGACAGTACAATTATACCGGCAAAGCCATTTTGATTGAACACAGGCGTCGCAAAACGGACGACTCCGGAAAACCTTTGTCCCTTATCGAACGCTGCCTTGTCGACATATAACCCTGTTACAGGGGAGACATAACTTTCGCCTTTGTTAAGATTTTTTGTCTTGGCAAAATAATCTTCAGTCTTATATGTTGTATTGGCCGGATTGCTGACATTAACCAGTTTTTTTGCCGCCTGTCCGTCCACAATTTTAATTAGTTCATTGCCGTTTTTGTCAATCAACGCCATTTCTTTATACAGCGGGATTAACACCTGCTGTATTTTACCGTTACTTTTGATCCATACCGGTTTTTTATTTTCAGAAACAAACTGCTTGTACATGCCTTCTGATGCGGGAATGATGGTGGCAACTTGCAAATCTTTATTGCATTCTCTTAAGAAACTGGCAACTTCGTTTGCTGTATTGACGGCTCTTGCTTTTATATCTTCCTGAACTCTGTTATCGAGAACTTTGATTGTTCTCTCGTTTATAGTAACCCCCAGCTTAAACATGCCGTTGGCAATTAAGAAAGCCATTAATGATAAGGGGATTACGATAAGCAGGAAGAACACGCCTCCTATATTTAAAGACCGCTTATCTTTTTTAGTTTTTGACATTACTAGTTCCCCCTAACCTTTGTTATTTTGTAGTTAATTTGTTTTATATTAACCCAAAAAATAACGCATGTAAGGGTTAGCATAGAGAAGAACCAGAGAAACGACCAGCGCGTAAATCGCGATGGATTCAGCCATGGCCATACCAACCAGCATGGTCATCATGATTTTGCCCTGTACTCCGGGATTTCTTCCAACTGCCTGACAGGCACCACTTGCTGCGTTACCAATACCTGCGCCAGCGCCGATAGCTCCGAGGCCGATAGCCAGACCGGCACCGATCATTGCGGCCATAGCAAAGTATACTTTAATGTAAGATTCGCCTGCCGGAATGGCTTCTGCGGCAAAAACGAGCGGACTCGCTATGAGCAGAACTGCTACAGATGTAAACGCGGTTAGAATTTTTTTACCAAAATTGTGTGACATTGTTTATCTCCTTTCATAATAAATTGTTTATTATTACTTCCTGTTACCATAACATAAATCGAAAGCCATGGGAAAGAGAAATAATTTAACTCATTCTGTTCAAACTTATTGCATGACTTATGCCATAGCTTAAGCGCCGGGGGAAAATACTTCACGATTAAATAACGTGACTGTTGAAAAAATATCAATCTAATCTGTTGAGATTGTTTCATTTCACAAAAAATAAAAAATAAAAAAATTTATATAAAAAAATATCAGCAGGTTTTTTTACAATCTTAATGGCATCAAAATTTGCGGCCGCATTTAATGTTTTGTTAAACGTGTCTTTATAAAACATTAAAATCAATTTGTGGAAGGCGGCTTTTTACGTAAGAGCGCTTGTCAGTTCTCTTTCCTTTTATATGTCCGCGATAATGCTCTTAAACAGGCTCGGAAAACACTTTTTTATATTTTTATTGAAATTTTCCGCTAAGGCCGTTAATATCGTGAAAATAAAATAAGAAACTTTCATTAAAGGATTATTATGCAGGAGATTTTAACGGCAGTCACTTACCTTATTGTATGGTTTTTTTGTTCTTATATTCTAAAAATCGAAAGTGGTTTTGCAAAACTTCTTATTTCACTGACAGCGGCAATTCTTGTTTATGTCTTAATAGGTATCAAGCTTTCCCATAAAGAAAATAAAAAGGATAAAGAATATTAGGTGACTTTATTCAATAAAATTAAAATCCTTCTCTATAAGGCTGTGAGAGTGCGCATCTGGTTTGCCAGCATCACGGTTATCATCCTGTTTCTGCTTTTAGCTCTGACAGTGAACAGCGCCCGCGAAAAGGATATTGTGAATATCTTCAGCCGGCAGCAGCTTGTCAATGTTCAAAACACCGCAAAAAGAATGACAGATGTTTTTTCGCAGGTTGGGAAAAACATTGCTTTGTTTTCTCATTTTGATCCGCAGTTAAAAATGCCGCCCGGAGAAATGGATAGTTATTATAAAGTACTGTCTTCCGGATGGGAAAACACTTTTGATACGATTGTCTATTTTGACGCTTCAGGCAAGATAGAGAGCTTTTACCCGCGCAATACACGGCCTGCAATAAATTTATCAGATCACTTTAATATTATCCGGAAAAAACAAAAACAATATTTAGGTCTGGCTTTGCCCCAACCATCAGACGCAATCAGTTTAAAACAAAAAACGAACAGGTATCTGGTTGTTGGCTACCCTGTCAGGCGGCAAGACGGTAAATTTACCGGAGCGTGGTTAGTTTCATTTTCTCTTTCGGCGGTTATGGATAAATACAATAAACAAACAATAAATAATGAGTTGGGTGAACTCTGGTTAATCGATGAAAAACAGCAGGTAATTATTAATCGTGATTCAGAATTTAACGGGAGATATATAAAAGACATTTTGAAAAACAGCAGTGAAGCTAAAATGGATTTTTCGTCGGATAAAGGCGGTTTCTTTGAATCGACGGTTTTCCTGAATAATAAAAAACATCAGCGCAGTATTATTGCTTATTATCCATTGTTAAATGGAGATAAAAAATGGACTCTTCTGATTGTTGCTCCTTACAGTCAGGTCATTTCACCTCTACGCAAAACTTTTTTCTACACGCTTTTCAGTTCATTATTGCTCATTATTGTAGTTATTATTGCCAGCATGTCTTTTGCCTATAAAGAGGGTAAAAGACTGCGCATCACGGAAGAGAAGAAGAGATTAAATGAGCGGAAGGACTGGCAGGAAAAACTGCTGCGGGAAAAGAAAACTATAGAAGGTATTATTGAAGGTTCGCCCATTCCCAGCTTTGTGATCAACAATGAACATAAAGTCATATTATGGAATCGGGCCTGTACGGAACTAACAGGTTATTCCGCTCAGAACATGCTCGGCACGGATAATCATTACAAGCCTCTCTATTCAGTCAAAAGGCCGCTTATCGCGGATTTGATCGTTGATAACCAGGTGGAGAACTTGAGTAAATATTACGGCAATAAAAAGATAAAGAAATCCGAAAAAGTTTTAGAAGCATATGAGGCGACGGATTATTTTGACAGTGTCGGCGGCCGCAGCCGGATATTATATTTTCTGGCGGCTCCCATCTATGATGAAAAAGGTGAAATAATAGCGGCGATTGAAACACTGCAGGATATTTCACGTGAAAGGGAAATGACGAAAAGTTTAAGCGAATACGCCGAGACGCTGCAAAATGAATTGATCGAAAATATAGAACTCAGACGCCAGATAGAAGACATTTACAACTATTTACAGTCGATAGTGAACAGTTTGCCGGATATAATTTATGAAATTGATGAAAACGGCATCATCAATTTCGTCAGCCGCGGTTTGAGGAAAAAAGCGGAATCGTCTCCCCGTGAATTCAAGAACAGGCATTTTCTGGAATTTGTCGCGTCAGGGTATGAAGATTTTGTGATGTCCAAATGGGAAGATGCGAAAAAAGGCATTTATCATCCTTATGAGATCGAAGCGAAGGATAAGGAGGGACGCAAGCGGAATCTACTGATTGCAACCTCTCCCGTTATTGGAACCAATCATTATCTGCTGGTTCAACGTGATATTACCGAATTTAAAAATCTGGAGAAAAAACTTTACGACAGCCAGAAGCTGGCGGCTCTCGGACAGTTGTCGGCAGGGATAGCTCATGAAATACGCAATCCTCTTTCTTCAATCAAAATGAGTTTGCAAATATTGGCAAAACGCATGAATCCCGAAGGGAACGATTTGAAGAGATTCAAAATCGCGGAAAAAGAAGTGGACCATCTGGAGATGCTGGTCAATAATATTTTAGCTTTTGCCAAACCGGTGGACGCGAAGAAAGCCCCTGTAAATCTGTCCAAAGTTCTGGAGCAGGCGCTGGCCATGGCGGAAAAGGAAATCACCGACAAAAAAATTACGGTGCGTACAAATTTCGGCGATATTCCTCCCGTTGCGGTTGATTCGGCAATGATGGCTGATGCTTTTTTAAATGTTATCCGCAACGCGTCGGAAGCCATGGCGGATAAAGGCGAAATCACGATTTCGCTTAGCTGCCCGGATGAAATTCGTCAGTCAGTGGTTGTGGAGATTAAAGATAATGGCAGCGGCATTGATGACGAAGATATGCCGCATATATTTAATCCTTTCTTTACGCGTAAAAATTATGGTACTGGTTTGGGACTTTCTCTGGTAAAGAAAATAATTGATATTCACCAGGGTACGATTGATATTTCCAGTAAGATGAATGAGGGAACGACGGTGCTTATTGTTTTGCCGCTGGGAACAGAACTGGCCCGTTCATTCGTTACAAACGAAGAAGGTAATGTATGATGCCGAGTATTCTTGTTATTGATGACGACGCTTCGATTGCGGAAACGCTGGATCTGTATTTAACTGAAGAAGGGTACAAAGTTCGCACCGCGCTGACCGGCACGGAAGGTTTGAATAAGTATGTGCAGGCGCCATCGGATGTTGTCATTCTGGATATTCGTTTGCCTGATATTGACGGATTCACTGTCCTTGAAGATCTTAAAGAAGAAAACGAAAACGTTAAAGTCATTATGATAACCGCTTTTCATGATATGGAAACAACCATTAACGCGATGAAGAGCGGCGCTTTCGATTATATTCATAAACCGGTCAATGTTGATGAACTGGATATGGCGATTAAGAAAGCCCTGAAATCTCTGGAAATGGAAAAAAAGATTGATGGACTTTTAATGGAGCCGTCAAGGACTTTCCGGGTTGGAGATATCATCGGGACCGGCAATGAAATGCGGGAAATTTTTAAAACGATCGGCACTGTTTCCCAGAGCCGCACCACCGTGCTGATTCAGGGTGAGAGCGGCACCGGCAAGGAATTGATTGCCAAAGTCATTCATCATAATACGTCTCCTAATGAACCCTTTATCGCGGTCAACTGTTCCGCTATTGTCGAGACTCTGCTGGAATCCGAATTGTTCGGCCATGAAAAGGGCTCTTTTACCGGCGCGATTGCCCGCAAGCTCGGCAAATTCGAACTGGCGCGCTTTGGCACGGTATTTCTGGACGAAATCAGCGAAATGTCCGTTAACCTGCAGGCCAAGCTACTGCGGGTTTTGCAGGAAATGGAATTCGACAGGGTGGGAGGAAAAGATAAGGTCAAGGTAAACGCCCGCATTATGGCCGCTACTAATAAAGATTTAAAGACACTGGTTAAGGAAGGAAAATTCCGCGATGATTTGTATTATCGCCTGAATATCGTATCTATTAACTTGCCGCCGCTTCGCTCACGCAGGCAGGATATTCCGCAGTTGATAGACTATTTGCTTGCAAAAATTAATCTGGATTTGCATAAGAAGATTATCGGGGTTTCCGACGAAATGATGGAAATATTCATGAATTATAACTGGCCGGGCAATGTACGGGAACTGGAAAATCTGCTCGTGCGCGCCTGTGTTGTGGCCAAAGGCCAGGTGCTGGGAGTCGGAGATTTTCCGGAACTGGGCAAGGAAGATGCTCTTAAATTGCCGGATGATGCATCCGCGGATTTGTTCAAATCGCCGGAAGCGGGTAAATTTCTAACGCTCGATGAGGTGGAAGAACGCTACATCCGAAAAGTCATTAAAGAGACGGATAAAAACAAAGGGGAAATTTGCGAGGTGCTCGGAATTTCCCGGCCGACGTTTGAGAGGAAGTTGGAAAAATACGGAATCACCTTCGAAAGAGAATAAAGGGCTTTTGAAAAACGGCCATCTGCTGCGTTTCCCTCACCCTTTTGTCGTTGCGACGTATGCAGAAAATACGTCTCACTCCTCAGGGGTCGGGGGCCTTGCATCTGACCATTTTTGAAAAGCCCCTAAAACTAGTATGATGTTCCCGGATTTTCTGATACCATTTTGCTTTCTTCGGCTAACTTTGTTGGCATCGTCGTCGGCTTCCTCGACGTATGTTCATATACGACTGCGGAGCCTCCTCCTTGCCGCCGCGTTATCCTTTAAAATCGAAATGGTATAAAAATGGCAAATTGGATTTTTTGAACAGTCCTCAAAACTAGTATGATGTCCCTTGATTTTGTAATAGTTTCTAAATTTAAAATAAGACAAGTCATTAAATAATAAGAATAAATAACAGTAAATAATAAACAGTTTTTGCTTGACTTTATTAAATTACTATGATAACTTAATAACTGAAAGTAATTATAGTAATGGAGGTTATTATGATTAACATCACCCCGTTAAAAGAAAAAATATTGAATTGCATGACACAATGGGAAGAGGAACTATGGAGGTTATCAGAGCAGGCAAACCAAAATAGAAATTTGAGTCAAATGGATAAGACTAATTCAATTATGAGAGAGCAGAAAAAGATTTCTGATGCAATTAAAGACCTATTTGACGAAATAGGAAAGGTTCAGAAAGAACCCGAAACTAATTCAGCAGACCGGACAATAAAAATAATTTGTCCACGAGAAGGAGAAAAACCTACTGCAATAAGAATTGGTGAGGAAGAAATACGAATCGATAGCTGGAATCAAATCCTTATAGTTATAGCAAATTGGATTCTTGAAGATAAAAAAAATCTTCCCGAAATTAAAAATTTTATAAGTCCCAATAAGGAAGGGTTTGCAAAATCAGCGCAATGTAAGCCGCTAAAAAATGGTTGGTTTATTGAAGTAGGAGACAGTGCAAAAACACTAATTAATAAAGCTAAGAAGCTATTAAGAAAGACAGGTTACACAGAAGAAATTCTCGTTGAAACTAAAGATGAGACAATAACTTCTGCAGTTTCGGATAGGGTTTTTGATAATCGAACAAAAGTGATAAAACTTTATCGTAACGCTTCCCCAGAAAAACGGAATAAAATAAAAGAATTGTTAGGTCTCAATTAATTAAAAAAACTGCCGTATAATGCAAACGGGAATGGGAATGATACATGAAAATGTTTATTACAACGACTGTAATTTGTCTTATCATTTTCCCGATATTATATAATGTGCAAAAATAACAGGGTCAGGTCTTGAAATATAAGTTTTTAAAAAAATGAAGGATAAAAGGGCTACTTAAAAATGTTCAGATGCAAGGCGCGCGAGTATCGCGGAGTGAGGCCTACTTTTTCGCAGGTCGCAGCGACGCGAACGGAGCGCAACGCCGCAGGTGAGCGTTTTTGAACAGCCCTTGAAAGTTGAATTATGAAAATAATAAGTGCGGAATTTATAAAAAGCGCGGTCTGGCCGCCTCAATATCCTCCGGCGACGCTTCCGGAAATAGCTTTTGTCGGGCGGTCCAACGTGGGCAAATCATCTTTGATCAACACGCTTGTCGGGCGCAAGAATCTGGCGAAAACAAGCAATACTCCCGGACGGACGCAGTTGATCAATTTTTTCGCGATTAACGAAAAGGTGTCATTTGTCGATCTGCCGGGTTATGGATTTGCGAAAGTTGCTCAGTCTGTAAAGAAAGACTGGGGCGATATGATTGAGGCCTATCTGCGGGAGAGACTCAATCTGGCTCTGGTAGTTTTTATTCTGGATATCCGGCGCGATCCCAGTGTTGATGATTTGGCCCTGCGCGATTGGCTGGAACATTATCGGATACCTTATGTATATATTTTGACCAAAGTCGATAAATTATCCAACAATCAGGCGATTGCCCAAAAGCGCGCGATTGAAAAATCTTTGCGTGTATCGGCTGCAAACAAGCTCATCCTTTTTTCGGCAATAACACAAAAGGGCAAGAGCGATATCTGGCAATTCATTGAAGAACATTTAAGGGCGCTTCCTGATTAACAGAATCAAATTTTTATAATCAAACAATCGTTTTGACAAAGGCGCTGATAACTAAAGATATGTGTGAACGCCGGTCATTGAACGTTGGTCATTTTTTAATTCTTTTATATCAATAAGTTAACGAGGAAAATAGAAAAAAATAAAGTTAGGCTCTTGACAGGTTTATCAAATTATGCTAACCGTCCAATGCCGGTTAGACCTCGTCTAATGCAGGAACTGAGACAGGATTTTTACATGAAAAAACGAGTTTTAATCAAGCGCTGAAAGGTAACGAAAAATTTAGTGCAGTAACAAGAGGGAAAGCAAGGTTGGATAAATAACAATATACCTGGTACCGGCTTTTTCAAAACAGACCTCCACTAAAAATTTTTCTCTTACAGATTGTAATTTCGGTTGTATTTTAAATACGCTTCTAAATAATAGGAGATGTTGAATGTCACAAGCAGTTACGCCTTACCTGGAAATGTCCCAGGCGATAATGGATGCCGGTGGCGAGGCGCTGAAAAAATGCTATCAGTGCGGAACCTGCTCAGGCACCTGTCCGTGGACACCGATCACCCATTTTAATATCCGCAAGCTTGTCCGTTATGGCCAGTTGGGCTTAGACGGCATCGAAGAGTTTATGTGGGGTTGTTCCACCTGTAAGTTCTGTGTGGACAGATGCCCTCGCGGTGTCGAAATTATTGATGTGGTTACGGCCATTCGCAATGTCTATAGCGGCGGTGGCATGTTGCCGCAGACTTTGCGCTCTTTTGTCGGTTCCATGTCGGCCAGAGGGAATCCCTGGTCGGGCGATCAGGCCAGCCGAAACGACTGGGCCAAGAACAAATATCCTCTTTACACCAAAGAAACGGAGTATTTATTTTTTAGTTGTTGCACCGTTTGTTACGATCCCCGCAATAATAAACTGGCCAGGGCTGCCGCTGAAGTATTGAATCAGATGGGAGTCAGTTGGGGTTTGCCGTCCGTGGATGTTAACTGCTGCGGCGAGAGTTTAAAAAAGGTCGGCGATCTGGAGTTATTCGAAAGGCTGAAAAGCAATAATCTGAATTTCTTCAATTCTTCCGGTGTAGGAAAAATTATTACCGTATCACCCCACTGCCTGGCATCATTCAAGAAAGATTACGGCAATGACTATGAAGTAATCCATCTCAGTCAATTGATTGATCAAAAGATAAAAGAAGGCAAGCTGACCCCCAAGAAAGATTTTGGCGGCATCAAGGTCACGTATCATGATCCCTGTTATCTGGGACGGCACAGCGGTGTTTATGATGCGCCGCGCGACGTACTGAAATCCATACCGGGCCTTGAATTTGTCGAGATGAAGCGCAGCCGCGAACAAAGCATGTGCTGCGGCGGCGGCGGCGGCGGATTATGGATGGAGAAACTCAAGGGAGAACGTTTAAGCGATCTGAGAATTGAAGAGGCGCTGTCTACCGGAGCGTCTATTCTGGCTACGTCCTGCCCGTATTGCATTACCATGTTTGAAGACAGTATCCGGACGCTCAATGCTGATGATAAAATTTCAGTAAAGGATGTTACGGAACTTGCTCTGGAGAGCCTGGGAATTAGTATTGATGAGCCGGTTGTGGATACCTGCAGCGTTTAATGCAGTTGAAAATAAATAAAGTCAGAATGGTGATTCTGAAGGAAAAAAAGTAGGGAGAAATTATGAGCAGAATTGGTGTTTTTGTTTGCCACTGCGGTTTGAATATAGCCAAGACGGTTCGTGTAAGTGAACTGGCGGAGTTTGCGGCTACACTTCCTGATGTTGTTGTAGCAAGGGACTACAAGTTCATGTGCTCCACGCCCGGACAGGAGATGATCGCTAACGATATCAAGCAATATAAACTGGATCGTGTCATTGTTACAGCCTGTTCACCATTAATGCATGAAAAAACATTCCGCAAAGTTATTGAAAGCGCCGGTTTGAATCAATATCTGCTGACCATCGTCAACATACGTGAGCAGCTTTCCTGGGTAACTCATGATATCGAAGAAGGCACATCAAAAGCCAAAGCGCTCTTGAATGGCGCGGTTTACAGGGCACGGAATCTGGCGCCGCTTAGCTCGCGGGTTATCGACGTTAACCCCGATGTGATGGTTGTCGGCGGCGGTATTGCCGGAATTCAGGCCGCGCTGGAGTTGGCCAATACGGGGAAAAAAGTTTACCTGGTCGAAAAGAATTCCACTATCGGCGGCCATATGGCTCAGTTCGACAAAACGTTTCCCACGCTGGATTGTTCAGCCTGTATTCTGACGCCCAAGATGGATGCCGTTTTGCAGCACAAAAATATAAATTTAATGACCTATTGCGAAGTAAGCGAAGTCAAGGGATATGTTGGCAATTTTGATATTACGGTTAAACAGAAGGCGCGTTATGTCGATCACAGCAAGTGTAATGCCTGTCTGGCCTGCACGGAAAAATGTCCCGGCAAAGGCGTTTCTGAATGGGATGAAGGGCTGGTAAAAAGAAAAGCTATTTACATTCCCTTCCCGCAGGCCGTACCGCAAAAGCCTGTTATCGACAAAGAGTCCTGTACTTATTTTATCAAAGGCAAGTGCAAACTTTGTCAGAAAGTCTGCGAACAGAAAGCTATTGATTACGAACAGCAGGATACTTTCTCCACGGTGAAAGTCGGTGCTGTAATTATAGCGACCGGCTATGATCTGATGGATACCAAACCGCTGGTTCAATACGGTTATGGCCAATATCCTGGCGTATATCACTCGCTGGAAGTGGAAAGACTGTTTAATTCCGCAGGTCCCACCGGCGGAAAGGTGACGCTCAGAGACGGATCGGAACCGAAATCTATCGCAATCCTGCATTGTATCGGCAGCCGTGATAAAAATTATTGTGAGCATTGCAGCCGCGTCTGCTGTATGTATTCGCTTAAATTCGCTCATCTCTTCAAAGAAAAAACCTCCGCGGATGTTTATCAGTTTTATATTGATATGAGAGCGGCGGGCAAAGGTTATGAGGAATTTTACAACCGCCTGATAGAAGAAAACGTGAAGTTTATCCGTGGTAAAGGAGCCCGCGTCGCGGAAAGCGAAGAGGAGCCCGGCCGCCTGATTATGGAAGCGGAAGATACGATTACCAGTAAATTTATGAGGGTTCCGGTTGATATGGTTGTGCTTTGTCCAGCCATTGTGCCCCGGGAAGATGCAAAGGAAATTGGCAGACTATTTAATCTGAGCACTGACAAGCAGGGATTTTTCATGGAGCGGCATCCCAAACTGGCGCCTCTGGCTACCATGACAGAAGGTATTTTTATCGCCGGTGTTTGTCAAAGTCCGAAAGATATTCCCGATACCGTAGCGCAGGCCAACGGCGCGGCAGCGGAAGCTCTAACGATTGTTTCCATGGACAAAATGGAACTTGATGCGACCACGGCAATGGTCAATCCGGCCGCATGTTGCGGCTGCCAAAACTGCGTGCGAGTGTGTCCTTACGGCGCTCCTTCATATAATCCCGATAAACGGGTTTCGGAAATTAATGAAGCTTTGTGTAAAGGATGCGGCTGTTGTGCATCGGTCTGTCCGACGTCGGCCATTATCGCCCGTCACTTTACCAACGAGCAGGTGTTGGCTGAGATGGAAGGCTTAATGGAGTTTTAGTTATGGCATTATAAGAAGTCCGTATGCTGCGTTGCGCTTTTTTTCGCTTCGCTGCGACCTGCGAAAAAGTAGGCCTCGCTTCGCGAACATCGCGCGCCTTGCCTCTGGAGTTTTTTATTGCGCCATACAATGATTTTATAGAGAGGAAAGTTATGTCATTTGAACCGAAAATATTGGGTATAGCCTGCAACTGGTGCACATATACAGGGGCGGATCTTGCCGGCACAACCAGATTGCAGTATCCGCCGAATGTCCGGGTTGTCCGGGTTATGTGCTCAAGTCGCATCAATCCTTCCTTTATATTCAGAGCTCTTCAGTTTGGCGCGGATGGAGTTTTAGTAGGCGGTTGCCATCCCGGAGATTGTCATTATAATACCGGAAATCTCTATGCGCGAAGAAGGCTTGCCACGACAAAAAAGATTCTGGAATTTGCAGGAATAGAACAGGGGAGATTCCGGGTGGAATGGATTTCCGCTTCCGAAGGCAACAGATTTGCCGAAGTTATTGAGGAGTTTACAACTCAAATTAAGAATCTTGGCCCCCAGACGAAGTTGAAGATACAGGAGTAGGGTTGGGAGAAAATATGACTGATTTTAAAAAAATCGAAGAAAATTTAAAGAAGGAAGCAAAAAGGCTGTTGGAGTCCGGCGAAGTGACCGTAGTGCTGGCTTATGGAAAAGGATTCGATGAACAACATCCGATGCCCTACGCGGCGAAAAGTGTTGCGGACGTCGAAAATATCGTATTCAACGAATACTGCACTTATAACATGGCTCGTTATCTTGTTCGTTACCCGCAAGGGACAAAAATTGCCATCGCCGTGAAGGCAGCCGACAGCCGGGCGGTTGTTCAGCTCATCCAGGAAGAAAAAGTCAAGAGAGAAAACCTTGTGCTGCTGGGAATTCCCGTGACCGGTATGAAAAATTCCAAGACAGGCGAAGCGATTGATAGCAAGACCACATGCGGCATGGTTAATCCTGTTCTGTATGATGTTTTACTGAGCGAGGAAATCCATGGACAGAAGCCCGTGTCCCCCTACGATGTCCTGGCTGAATATGAAGCGATGGACAATGATGCCCGCTGGGAATTCTGGAAGAGTCAATTGGATAAATGTATTCGTTGTTATGCCTGCCGTAAAGCCTGTCCAATGTGTTATTGCGACCCGTGCTTTATTGATCAGCTAAAACCAAAATGGGCGGACAAGGCGCCGCAGTCTCCCGGTAATATTATGTATCACCTGACACGTTTTCATCATCTGGCGGGACGTTGTATTGACTGCGGTGAGTGTTCACGCGCGTGTCCGGTGGACATTCCTTTGTATCTTTTCCATAAAAAGGTGGCCAAGGAGTGCGAAGAGATGTTTAAGCAGGCGTCCGGTATGAGCATAGAAGACAAGCCCGTGCTGGTAAATTTCCGAGTCGAAGATTCAGACAAAATTTTGGAGTAAGGAGCGGTTTGTGTTGAAGAAAAAAGCAATAGAAAAAATACCCGAACTGGCAGCGGCGTTGATGGATAAGGGGTCGCTTCTTGCCCCCGTCAAAGAAGCCTCCGGTCATAACTTCGCGGAGATTAAAGATCCGCAAAAGGTTGATCTGAATTTCTACAATACCATTATGAGCCCGAAGGGAGCGTTTTTCCCCCATAAGGAAGATTTTATTAAATATAATACAGGCAAGCCCACGTCTGAGGCCGAACAGATAGAAGTGGATCCCAAACCGGTATTCCTGTTTGGAGTGCGTCCCTGCGATGTCAGAAGTTTCTCCATTATGGATATCCACTTCAATGCCGCGGGAATCGTTGATCCCTATTGGAGCCAGAGAAGAAAAGCAACAACCGTATTCGGCTATGCCTACGACTTGAATCAGCCGGTTGATGCCACCGATTTTTATAATTCGCTGGGAATTTATGCTGCCGATACCGAAGGCAGCGACATTTTTATGGTGAAGACAGATAAGGATTTGCTGCTCAAAGGCATTACCCCCAAAGGAGAGGAACTTCTTGCAAAACTCAATACGCTTGTTGATGCGGGAGGGGATGATGAGAAATATTTTGAAGAAACTCTAAAAAAGGGTAAAGAATATAAAACACGTTTCCTGTGCATCGATCAGGACGTCATTGCCAAAAAACTGGAGGCCATTTTCGATAACAACGATTTCTGGACAAAAGCTTCATCCGCGTGCCTGAGTTGCGGCGCTTGCACATTTGTCTGCCCGAACTGCTATTGCTTTGACATTTGTGACGATACGATGTTCAGCAAAGGAACGAGGCGCAGAGTATGGGATGCCTGTATGTTTACGGATTTCACACTGGAAGCGAGCGGCCATAATCCAAGAACACAGGTTTTCCAGAGATTAAGGCAGAAGATAAATCACAAATATTCATATCATGTGAAAAAATACGGCGTAATTTCTTGTGTTGGCTGCGGACGCTGCACGCGTTCCTGTCCGGTCAACATTGATATATATTCGATTATTGAAGAAGCGCTGAAAGTATAAGTTGCGTGTATTGAAAAAACATTTTTGAGGAAAAAAGATGTCAAATAACAACCCTTACATACCTGTACCGGTTCAGATTGCCAGGATCACAAACGAAGTTGATACCAATGATATCAAAACATTTCGGTTTACTTTTCTGAACAAGGAAGACGAAGAAAAATTTAAATACACGCCCGGACAATTCGGTGAGCTGTCCATTTATGGCAAAGGTGAATCGCCCATCGGTATTGCCTCTTCACCCACGGACCCGGGCTATGTTGAATTTACCGTCCAGAGAGCGGGAACAGTTGTGCCCGGTATGGTGACTGCGGCTCTTCATGACCTGGAGGAGGGCGCTCAAATCGGTTTGCGCGGTCCTTTGGGCAACTCCTGGCCGATTGAATTCCTGGAGAATAAAAATATCGTGGTGGTTGGCGGCGGTTTTGCCTTTACAACCCTGCGTTCGCTGATTAATTACATGCTGTACAAGGACAACCGTAAGCGATTCGGTGAAATCACTGTTGTCTACGGCGCAAGGAATCCCGGCCTGCTCCTTTATAAGGACGAACTTTCCGCATGGGAAAAGAGAGATGATATCAAAACAGTCATCACCGTGGATAAGGGCGATGAAACATGGAAGGGCAGGGAAGGTTTTGTTCCCGCCGTATGCAAGGAAACGGCGCCTTCTCCCAAGAATGCAGTAGCCGTCATCTGCGGTCCGCCCATCATGATCAAGTTTACACTGCCGGTCTTTTTTGAGTTGGGTTTTTCCAAAGAAAACATTCTGACCTCACTGGAGATGCGCATGAAATGCGGAATCGGCAAATGCGGTCGCTGCAATGTCGGCAGTCAGTATGTCTGTAAAGACGGCCCCGTGTTTTCGCTGGCCCAACTGGATCAACTGCCCCGCGATTTTTAATAATGATTAAAGATTTGCCGGTTTTGGTAAATCGTAAATTATGTATACTCTTTATCATAGAGGAGAAATGAAAGTTGAACAAGATTCTTGAGAACAAAAATTTATCCGAGAACGTAGTCAAAATGGTATTTGAGGCTCCGGTCATTGCGCAAAAGAGAAAAGCCGGGCAGTTTATCGTTTTGAAAATTGATGAGAAGGGTGAACGAATTCCCCTGACCATCGTGGACTCCGACGCGCAGAAAGGAACCCTGACCATCATCTATCAAATTGTCGGGAAAACGACGGCGAAATTATCACAGATGAAGGCGGGTGATTCGCTGCAGGATGTTCAGGGACCGCTGGGAAATCCCACGGAGATTGAAAAATTCGGGCGCGTTGTCTGCGTGGGTGGAGGAGTTGGCGTCGGAGTTGTTTATCCGCTGATAGTTGCTTTGAAGAAGGCGGGCAACGAGGTAATTTCGATAATCGGCTCGCGCACCAAAGATTTACTCATTCTGGAAAAAGAAATAGGGGAAAATTCTGATCGTCTGATAGTCACTACTGATGACGGAAGCTACGGAGTTCATGGCTTTGTCAGCGCTGTATTGCAGGACATGATTGATAAGGGTGAAAAGATTGACCATGTCTTTGCCATTGGCCCTGTTCCCATGATGAGAGTCATTTGCGACGTAACAAAACCGCACGGCATCAAAACTACTGTGAGCTTGAATTCAATCATGGTGGATGCGACCGGGATGTGTGGCGCCTGCCGTGTGTCTGTCGGAGGCAAAACAAAGTTTACATGCGTAGATGGTCCTGAATTTGACGGACATGAAGTTGACTTTAAATTACTGTCTGACCGCCTGAAGACTTACTGTGAATCAGAGCGCGAGGCTTATGAAAAACATAGGTGTGGATGTGATGGAAACTAAAGAAACCAAAGAAAAGAAAGAAAAAGTACCGCGTCAGAAAATGCCGGAGCAGGATCCTAAGAAAAGGGTTCATAATTTTGAGGAAGTTCCTTTTGGATATTCCGAAGAAACGGCGATTATCGAAGCAAAGCGTTGCATTCAATGCAAAAAACCTGCCTGTATCGAAGGTTGTCCGGTTGATGTAAAAATCCCGGAATTCATCAAGCAGATTGCCGAAGGTAATTTTATCGAAGCGGCAAAAATCCTGAAAGAAACCAACGGTCTTCCGGCAGTTTGCGGCCGCGTTTGTCCTCAGGAAGATCAATGTGAAAAAACATGCATTTTAGGTAAAAAAGGCGAACCGGTGGCCATTGGCCGTCTGGAGAGGTTTGCTGCCGATTACGAACGCAATAGCGGCAAAGTATCTGTCCCAACAGTAGCCAAATCCAATGGTAAGAAAGTCGCCATTGCCGGCGCGGGACCATCAGGACTCACCATTGCCGGAGACCTGATCAAACTTGGATATGATGTGACTGTTTTTGAGGCGTTGCATAAATCCGGCGGCGTGCTTGTTTACGGTATTCCCGAATTTCGTCTGCCGAAAGCGATCGTGGAAGCGGAAGTTGACGGCCTGAGAAAGTTGGGTGTGAAGATTGAGACAAATTTTGTAATCGGACGGACAAAAACAATTGATGAACTTTTTGAAGAAGGCTTTCAGGCTGTTTTCATCGGTGTGGGCGCCGGAGCTCCTGTATTCATGAATATTCCCGGAGAAAACCTGATCGGTATTTATTCCGCCAACGAATATCTGACGCGCTCCAATTTAATGAAAGCTTATCGCTTCCCCGAATATGATACGCCCATTGTTCGCGGCAAGAGAGTCGCGGTTATCGGCGGCGGTAATGTGGCTATGGATTCTGTCCGTACCGCATTGAGGTTAGGCGCGGAAAGGGCAATGATTATTTATCGCCGTACCGAAGTGGAAATGCCGGCAAGAAAAGAGGAAGTCCATCACGCCCAGGAAGAAGGCGTTGAATTCCTGATGCTGACAGCTCCGGTGGAATATATCGGAAACAAAGACGGCTGGGTAACCGGTATGAAATGCATTAAAATGGAATTGGGCGAACCCGATAAATCGGGAAGAAGAAGCCCTGTCCCCATCAAAGGTTCCGAATATATGATCGATGTTGATACAGTCGTGGTTGCCGTGGGAACCGTAGCCAATCCCATCGTTCCCGCAACGACAAAGGGACTGGAGGTAAATAAGTGGGGTTATATTGTTACGAAAGATGAATCGGGTTTGACAAGCCGTGAAGGTATTTATGCCGGAGGCGATATTGTTACCGGCGCGGCAACGGTTATTCTGGCGATGGGCGCAGGCCGCAAAGCCGCCACCGCGATACACGAATATTTGTCAAATAAATAATTAGTTTTGAGCTTTAAGCAAAAAAAAAAGACAGACCGGTTTCGGTCTGTCTTTTTTTTTGTATATTGCTCATCGGGTAATTTAAAGCCGCTATTTTAAAAGCATCAATTTACGGCGGCCATTTTGGGGCCTGCTTCAAATACGCAGGGGAAATGAGGATGATCATCTTGTTGTAAATAGTGTTTTGCCTGAACAACAGTAGGGTCAGTTTTACGAAGCGGAGAATCCGGAACTATTTGTAATTTGAGGTATTTTTAATACTAAATGTCAGGAGAATAAATCCGGCTAAAATTATTGACCGTCGGTCACAGATATTTAACAATAATATCAATAACTTATAATAACGATGTCGATAATACTTGACCATAAAATATTGTCATAGTAGAATTCATACAATATTATTGTGCAAGAAAATGCATTAAGAAGGAGGTATGTATATGGCTAAGTATCTCTACAATCAAGAGGCGGTCGAAAACCTCAGGTTGAGCGATACGTCCATTTTGGACAGGTTGGTAGATTTTGAATCGGCCCGCGCGGCGCATCTGAAGAAGGAACACGCTAAAAAAGATAAACGGATGACGATTGGCGAGGCTGTTGCGACTTATGTGAAGGACGGTGATATCATCACCGATGGAGGATTTTCTTATGTCAGAACACCGCATCAGGCGTTTTTCGAAGTAATTCGCCAAGGTAAAAAGAATCTCCAGATGATTGGCGCTCCCAATACCAATCAGACCTTTTTTATCTGTTATGGGCTCGTGGAATACTCTCACAATTCTTACACCGGGGCGGAGATGCGCGGAATTGATAAGGTCTATGACCGCGCGATCAAGGCCGGTAAGATCAAGATTCTTTCCGAATGGAGTCATGGCGGCATAGCTCAGGGATTCAAGGCTGCCCAACTGGGTACCCCGGGCGTTTTCAGCAAACAGATGCTCGGCAGTGACCTGGTGCGCTACAATCCCTACCTCAAAGTCATACAGCATCCTTTGAAGAAAAACAGTGATCCTGTTGTGTTCGTTCCGGCTTTGTATCCCGATGTGGCCTTTATTCATTGCCATGCGGCGGATAAATACGGCAACGCCTATATCTATGGTCCTGCCGTCAATGATCTGGCAGTGGCCGCCGCGGCGCGCAAACTCATCATCACGGCCGAAGAGATCGTTCCCGAAAACGAAATCCGCTACAATAAGCAGGGGCAGATCATTCCGTTTTTCTATGCCGATGCCGTTGTTGAGATGCCTTTTGGAGCAGTTCCCGGAAATATGCCCGGATACTACTACTGGTCGCGGCAATGGTGGGAAAAGTGCATGCGTTTTGGCGGTGTATCCGACGAAAACATTATGGCATTTTGTAATGAATGGATTATGGGCACCAATAATCAGTTCGAATTTGTCGACAAACTGGGAGGCGCCAAGTGGATTGCGGAAGCCCGCCGTCAGACCAAGGCCGCCGAAGGCGACAATGAAGACATTGACTTCTCTTATGAAGAATACACCCTGAAACATGATTCAGGGCTCTATTATTAAGCAAGGAGGATATCATGCAAGACTTAAATGCTCCAGCCAATCCATTAGAGACATTGGCTTATATTATCGCTCAACAGATTAACGATCATTCAATCGTGTATATCGGAACAGGAATTCCCATGGTGGCCGGGATTCTGGCCAAGAAAACCCATGCCCCCAATATTACCATTGTTTATGAATCAGGCGGGCAGGATCCGATCGAGGGAGATATGCCCTGGTCGGTGGGCTGTCCCTTTACCTGGCGCAAATCACCAACCATTATGGAAATGTCCTATTCTTTCGCGCAGTGTTATAACGGATATGTGGATATCGGATTTTTAGGCTTTGCCCAGGTGGATATGTACGGCAACGTCAATACGCACATGATCGGCAAAGATTTTCACAAGCCCAAAGTTCGCATGACCGGCAGCGGCGGAAATAACGATCTGTCTTCGCTGACCGAAAAGATGGTGCTGGTCGGACTCCAGACCCCTGATAAGTTTCCTGAAAAGGTTGATTTTGTCACCTCCGTGGGACATCTGACCGGCGGCAATTCACGTCAGGAAGCCGGTCTCATCGGTAATGGTCCGAGCGCGGTAATTAGCCCATGGGGCGTCTATGACTTTGAGCCGGTCAGCAAGCGTATGAGGGTAAAATCCCTGACCCCGGGTGTCACTTTTGAGATCGCTCAATCGCTTACCGGCTTCGAACTTCTCAGACCTGAAGGCGAGATTCCGGATACCAAGCTCATCACACCCGAGTCCCTGAAGATCATACGCACCGATGTTGACCCGCATGGCGTTTTTACGGCCATGCCGACCGGATAAAAATTGATAGTTACAGCTACCGTTAGCGTTGTTGATATGCTAATTTTTGCACTGGCGCTTTTCTTAAAAAAGGCGTAAGTACTTAACGCATATTACAGGATATTGTTTTGAAGACGATATAAATCAAAAAACATAATCGTTTTTACATGAAAGGAGAATCAAATGAATTATCTGATGCAGCCCAAAAAATATCAGAGCCTCATGGCCGACAAAGGTTCAAAGGATATTATGGACAAGACCGTTGCTTTCTTCGAGAAGTTTGGAAAGACAAAACTCACTGAAGATTTCAATAAAAAAGTATGGTATCGCGAGTTTGTTGATTTCATTGCCAAGGAGCAAATATTTGCCAAGCTTCTTACGCCCAACCAATATGGCGGCGGCGATCCGGATTGCCGCTGGGACACGGCCCGCAACAGCGAATACAGTGAGCTTCTGGCTTTTTATGGTTTGGGTTATTGGTATTGCTTTCAGGTCAGTATTCTGGGGCTGGGCCCCATCTGGATGAGCCCCAATGAAAAGGCCAAGAAGAAGGCCGCGGAGTTACTAAAAAAAGGCGCGATATTTGCCTTTGGTCTATCCGAAAAAACGCACGGCGCGGATATCTATTCCACCGAAACGGTGCTTGCGCCGCAAAAAGACGGCACATGGATAGCTAACGGTGAAAAATATTACATAGGCAACGGCAATGAGGCGGAAATGGTCTCAACGTTGGGCAAGGTGAAGGACGGAACCGACGATTATGTTTTCTTTGTCACCAATTATAAAAATAAAGCTTACGAACTCAAAAAGAATGTCATTTCCCATCAGGAATACGTTTCCAACTTCGCGCTTCATGATTATCCCATTACTGCGGATGATATTCTCTCCCGAGGTTCTCATGCCTGGGATTCGGGCCTCAATACCGTGAACATCGGCAAGTTTAACATCGGTCCCGCTTCCATCGGCGTTTCGGAACACTGTTTTTACGAAGCCATAACTCACGCGGCAAACAGGATACTTTATGGCATGCCTGTAACCAATATGCCGCATGTGCGGAAAAATTTCATAGATGCCTGGCTGCGTATAGTGGGTATGAAACTCTACCAGCGCCGTTCCACCGACTATTTCCGTAATGCTAATGATAAAGACAGACGCTATCTTCTTTACAATCCCACCAGCAAGATGAAAGTAACCCTGCAAGCGGAGGAAGTAATCAATCTGCTCTGGGATGTGATCGCAGCCAAAGGTTTTGAAAAGGACACCTATTTCTCTATGGGCGCCTGCGATATTCGGGGGCCATCCAAACTCGAAGGCACCGTTCATGTCAACGTTCAGCTTATTCGCAAGTTCATGAAGAACTACTTTTTCAGTCCGGCTCAGTACGCTCCGGTTGCTCCGGAATTTTCTCTCAAGGACGATCTTTTCCTGTTCAATCAGGGACCGACCAAGGGTCTGGGTTCGGTTCAGTTCCATGATTACAAACCGGTCTTTGAAGCCAATAAACAGCTTCCGAATGTGGCTATCTTTATTCAGCAGATTAACCTTTTCAAGGAATTGCTGGAAAAAGCAGGTCCGGATAAGGCGCAGGATATGGATCCCTCATGGTCGCTGCCCGTGGGCGAGATGTTCTCGATTGTCGTCTATGGTCAGCTTATTCTGGAACAGGCTAAATTTGACAATGTGGACGCTGATGTAGTCAATCAGATTTTTGATTTTATGGTGCGTGATTTTACCCGCTTTGCCCTGCAGATTTACGGCATGCACAATACCAAAGATGAGCAGCGCGCCTATTGCAAGGACATCATGCTTATCAAGGCACAGGGAGATGATGCCCAGTACAACAGGATATGGACAAAATATGTGTATGCCTTAAACGGCGAATACGCGATGAATGAATAGCAAAAAAGAATAAACATTAAGTTTTTTATGGGTGAAGCATATTTTATATGCTTCACCCATTTTTTTCGGCAGGGCAGTTATTTTGTCCCAAACGCAAAGAGGGATCCTGCCGGTAATATTCTTTGAGCACCCTGTAAAGGTCGGGTGCGTGTTTGATCATTAAACGAGGTTGATCGAAAAATTGTTCGGTTGCTACGGCGAAGAATTCAGCTTCGTTAGTAGCGCCGTAGGCATTGAGAAATGATTTCCTGCCGTGTTCGGCATCATGCTTGAGACGAAGATATTCCTGAGAGCATATCTTTACCCAGTCGCGGTATTCCGCCCTGTCACGAAGCGGTGGCGTGCCGTCAGCCGCGCCGTCGAGCATATCCAGCTTGTGAGCGAATTCGTGATAAATAACATTATGCCCTGACTCGGGATGACGGCCGCCTTGCAGCGCGGCATCCCAAATAATGATGACCGGTCCCTGCCGAAAGGCTTGTCCGATAATCGGATGGCTAAGTTCTATTGGCGCCTGCGCATTCTCAAAAAAACCAAGTTTACGCTGGGGAGGAACCACAGTAGAGGGATAGACAATGATGGTTTCCACATTCTGATAATAATTGTGAGGCAGCCCCAGCAAAAGCAGACAGGCCTGGGCGGAGATGGTAACGCGGATTTCATCGGTAAGTATAAGCCCGCCTGCGCCTTCCCAATCTTTTTCGACGATGAAAACCTGGATCAACTCGCGTAGATGTTTACGCTCAGCGTCGCCCAGCATGCAGTAATGAGCAACATTGCGCCGGATAATGTCTTCCCATGCAAAAGGGAATGGAGCTGCAGTGATCTTTTTGCGGCGGCGATTGGCAAACCATTGAAACATGTTGATCCTCTTTAAAAAAATAATTTAATATATAAATTGCTTTGTCCTTATGCTTTTCACACGACGCTTCCGTGAACTTATGTGATGGTCGAAGCAATTTTATATAAATTAATTCATTATCAAAATGATCGTCCGATATAAAAAATAAATCCCAAACACAACCAGAGATGTTCCGGCGATCAAAGAAATAAACCCCACTATTTTCTCATTGATGATTTTTTTGCCCCAATGCAGAGAGGCGGCAAGAAAAAACACCCAGATAAAACAGCCCAGCAAAATGGAAAGACATGATAAAAAAGTGGATAAATTCGTTTGTGCGTTCGTTTGTGACGCCAACAGGGCTCCGAAAACACCTGTCCACCAGATAATTGTCATCGGGCTGCAAATAGCCAGAACGTAACCGGTTATAAAAGAATTTTTACGCATCCGCCGCGATTGATATTTTCCAACGGCTTTATGAAAAAACTCTTTCGCGCTGACTAAACCCAGATAAATCAAAATAAAGCTTCCCGCTATACCAAGAACAATTCTTATAAAGGAGATATTTAAAAAAGAAGTAAGGCCGAAAAAGATGAGAGTCAGATAAGTTGAATCGGCGCTCATCGCGCCCGCGCCGGTAAGAAACGCCTGCCTGAAACCGGAGTTCAATCCGCGTTTGATTATTTCCAGATTGACCGGTCCAATCGGCGCGGCAAGGGAAAGCCCTAAAATTATATTTTGCAGTAAGGAATATTTTCCCAAGTCAAATGCTCACTTTAAAACGGCCGCAATATTTCACGGCGGGTACATGTAGTTGTAAATCGCATAAATTTATAAATTTGTTTTTATTATGCGGAAGAACAGGCTTATTTTTATCGTTTTAAATAACTTGACACGGAGTCGAAATGCGCCGTTTTCAGGTCTTTCAGCTCCGTGTCATTCATTATCACTTTTTTTATGTTTCCCTTAAAGAGTATTATAACACTTTATCAAAACATCCGTTCATTTCAAATGAATTTGTTTTCGCAGCGTGTCAATATCTGCTTTTCTAATGTATTCAATAATGTTCTTGTAGCACATATAGTGAAAACCATATCCCCCGTTGACCATTTCATCAATCGCTTTATCTTTTGTCCACCTTTGATAAATAATCCGGTACATGGCGATCATCAAACCTGTGCGATCCGAGCCATATTGACAATGAATAAGAAACGGCCCGTTTTCTTGGTTCGAGATAATCTTCATAACTTTGATCACGTCTTTGTCGATCACTTTCGAATCCTCCTCGCCCGCGTTCATGGGCACTCGCTCGATACGAAACTTCGACGCGGCGACCGGGATGGTATCTCCATGGAATTCTCTCAGATCAATGATTGTCTTTATCTTAATTCCGGCCTTAGGATCAACAAGTTGCGCGAATCCGTCTTCGGTCGGTTGCGCGCTTCTATATAGATTACTGTTTATCTTGTAAAAATTAGATACATCACAAGTGCTCTTCATTTGAACAGCCCATGCTGAAGGACGCGGACCAATCGCCGAGGTCGATTTACATGTGACGCAACCTGACATAAGAAGTATAACCGCCAAGAAAAGTAATCCAATATAATTTCTTAATATTGATTTTTTCATGCTTCCTCCTTTCTGCATTTGTCTGGTTTCTAAAACTGTTTACACCTTTGGCGCTGTCCAATTTTGCCGGCGTAAGCCGGGTCATAATCACCCCGGCGCAATGTTTTGCGCCGGGAGAGATATATGGGTTTATGAAATTTCTTCTATACCGAGCGGATATTTTGACAGAACCTCGCAGCCGCCTTTTACGATGACAATATCATTCTCATAGCGGAATCCAATATTCTCTTCCGGCGCGGCATACTGCATTGCACAGACAACCATTTCATTTTCCTGATAGACATGATCCTGATCAGTCCAGTAGGGAAGGTCGGGATTAACGATTGCGCCTATACGCCATTCATCGCCGAAAAGACCGATGCCGTGTTCACAGGCGGGCTGAATAAAATCGCCGCAACCGCGCCCCTCCGCGAAGTCCATCATCAAAGCGGCAAGCGTTCCGGGTGTTGTGCCTGCGCGATAATTATCGATTACTTTCTGAACAATCGCGACAAAATTATCCGCGTGCCAGCGCTGACGTTTTGTCGTGGGCCCGATCAGATAATTATGCGAATGGTCGCCCAGCGCCAGTTTAAACATCGCGTGAAAATCCAGCATCAGTGGCTCGCCCGCTTTAATCTCTTTGGTAGTCGGAGGCGTACATGCGCCCAATCCGGTGCGGTATCCGCTGGAAATTTCATTGAGCCCCGCGAAATTCCACTCGGACACACTGCCTGCTTTGCGCATGGCCAGCGCGGCGATGCCGGCAATCACTGTTTCCGTCATTCCTTTGTATCCGCCATGCTCAAGCGCCGCCCGCGCCGCCTTGTGTCCTTCATCGACAATAATCGAAGCGGTACGAAAACGTTCAATAGTGCCTTTGTCTTTGATAAGTGAAAGAGCATCAATAATGTCGTGCGAGTTTACCCATTCAAAACCCGGCAGAGCGTCTTTAAAATGCGTATATTCCCAATGGGAAAGATTTCCTTCTGCTGTATAAGAGGAAATTCCGTCCTCATATCCGAGACGTCCTTTTTTGATACCGAGGTCATCCTTTATGAAATCGGTTATTGCGGAGACCTGATCCATGCCGCCCATCGGCCCGTAGGCGCGAACATGGTCGCTATCCAGCCATGTTTCGTCACCGACACGCATCGCATCAACAACAAAGGTAAAATAGGTTGGCTGGCCTTGGGGCGGGATGATGATATAACTTCTCCAGGGACAGAATGTATCCATAACAAAACTCATGGTGCGTATGCGTGAACCGAGATACACATCGATTCCCCGTTTGTGCATTTCGGTTTGTATTGCCCCAACGCGTCCAGGGTTGTCTATATAATACTTATCTTTCGGATCTAATATTCTGGTCATATTTTATCTCCCTTTAATACTGAGTTGGAATCTTGGCCAGAACTTTATTCATTCTGTCTGACACGGCTGCGAGTTTCAGCGCTTTGGCCAGATTGCCTTTTAGTTTAAGTTTCCCGGTCATCATAGCCTTTTGCGCACCCAGTTCCGCGCGGGAAATTCTGGCAAAAATTTCATAATCGCCAATGATTAAAAATTCAGCCTTGGGAGGCTCGCCGGTTCCGGTTTCAAATCGGGTAACTTTCCCGTCCTTGCATTCAACAAATAAAAACATTTCCACCCCGCCGGGACAGTTTTTGTAAATGTTTGACATTGATGTGGTGACTTTATTCATTTTTTCCGGGGTAAGTTCCGATTGAAGTCTTTTGAGCGCTTCATCGCGCCATGACGGGCCTAAATACGCGTGCAGATCTGACATGTTGATTCCTCCTGCTTTGTCTTGTTTGTCGGGCAACACGGATGTGCTGACCGTATAGATTTTTATTTACAAATGGCACCTTTCCTTAAACGACGGTTTAATAACAAATCTCCTTAATTTTAAAAATTATAAGGGCAAAAAACGGACATGTCAACTTACATTATCCAGCCAAAGCTTTGCAGCTTTTTTATTTAATGACTAAGGCGCAAAGAATCAGATAATTCTGACGTCTTTGCGCCCCGGTATTTTACTTGAAACTTTAAAAAATTCTTTTGCTCTTATTTGCCAAGCATCCCCGCTTTTAAATCTTTATCCGCCGGTTTGACACCGAGCCATATTCCGAAAAGCGCCTTTTTGAAATCCAGTCCTTGTACCGTGCACTTAAGCTCTTTATTTTTGTATACGTTTGTTCCCTCCGCGGGAATATATATAATATCATACACGTCGCCTATTTTGATGTTATCCTTAAAAGTTGAAACAAACGAGTCTATCCTGTCTTTGTAAGGCGTCGTGTTGCCGTTAGTGGAATTATTGAATCCCTCACGGGTGGCTTGTTCCATCTTTTTGCCTGTTATCATTTTGGATATGATGAGGAGCTTGACCGACATGGTCTCATCGGCGTTTATTATCGCGACGGCATCTCCGCTTTTTTGCCTGAGGTAAAGCCCGCCAATGTAAGCTTTAATAAATAATTTTGTTCTGATTCCGGCCCCGTTCAATACCAGAACATCACTACCAGCCAGGATGCTGTCCGGTATGTCTATATCGGCAACTTCTTTCGCGTAGCCGGTAGACGTAATAACAAGAAGGGCGGAAAACAAAAAAAATAATTTTTTAAACATTACGGGCACCTCTCTTTTTTTATTTTAGCCTTTAAAAGACCAACTAAATAATATGATTATGCTACTGTTCCTGTCAAGGATTGATAATGCTCTACTTTTTTTGCGAAGAGAGTATAGGAGGAAAGTCATTTGTATGTCAATTATTTTTATCAGCAAGATGTTTTGCTCCCAATAAAAAAACACCATTTTGCGGGAAGGCTTTTTCTTGACAAACATTCGTAAACACATTTAAATGTGAATGCCTAAGGCAATGGTATGTGCGCAATTTATTATTTTAGGTAATTGTATGTATATAGCAAAATCTCAGAAAGTAATATTTCTGCTGCTGGCAATTTTGGCAGTCTTTACCCTGACTGCCTGTCAGAAGCCTGCCAGACTGCCGGTGCTTGACAAAAGTGATGTTGTTGTCGCGTTTGGCGACAGTATAACTTTCGGTACAGGAGCCGATCCGCGGGAGAGCTATCCTGCAGTTTTGGAACAAATGATCGGAAGAAGGGTAGTTAATGCCGGTGTTCCCGGAGAAGTCACAGCAGAAGGATTGTCCCGCCTGCCGCAGATTTTGGATCAGGAGAAGCCGGCCTTGTTGATTCTTTGTCATGGCGGCAATGATACTCTCCGGCAGTTGAGCCGCGTTCAGACCGCCGATAACATCAGAGAAATGGTCCGCCTGGCCAGGCAAAGGGGCGTGGCGGTTGTTTTAATCGCGGTGCCTTCTTTAGGTCTTTCTGTTTCACCGGCACCGATGTATCGCGACATTGCCAAAGAACTTAAAATTCCTTTGGAAGAAACAACATTATCCGACATATTGGCCGATGGTTCCCTCAAATCGGACTTAATTCATCCCAACGCTGCGGGATATCGCCGTCTGGCCGAGGCTGTTGCAATGCTTCTGAAAAAAAGCGGAGCAATCGATTAGTTTCAATTTTTCATGCTTCCTGTCATTATTGTGCTGACGGGAATCCGCCGGACATCATCTCTTTTGCGGGATGATTTCGAGCCAGTAATCGTCCGGATCATTAATAAAGTAGATTCCCATGGCTTTATTTTCAAAACAGATACAGCCCATTTTTTCATGCAGGGCATGAGCGGCGGTAAAATCATCCACTTTAAAAGCAAGATGAAATTCGTTGTCCCCCAGATTGTAAGGTTCTTTTCTGTCTTTGAGCCAGGTTAACTCCAACTGATGCGGCATTTTACCATCGCCAAGAAAGACGATGATAAAACTTCCGTCCGGCGCGTTTATACGCCGGACTTCCGTCAATTGCAGGGCGTTTTTGTAAAAGGCAATACTCTTTTCCAAATTAATCACGTTGAAATTATTGTGGGCGAAAGTAAATTCCATATATTTGTTCCTTTCATGATATTTGCATTTCAATTAAGCCAAGTATTTCCTCATTTAATTTTATCGAGAAGGTCGCGGAATGTTTCTATCGGCTGCGCCCCGACTATTTGATATTTGTTCTCTATGATGAATAGCGGGATGCCTGTCAAGCCGATCAACCCTCCTTCTTTTCTGGCCTGGTTCAGACGTAATTCATATCGGCCATCGCGAACAGCGCTGAGCATTTCCTTTTCATCAAGACCGCTTTTTTTAGCAACGGCGGCAATAACATCCGGCTTGCCGATATCCAATCCTTCCGTAAAATACGCATGAAACATGTTCTCATGAAAAGAATCGTATCGGCCTTTGTCGCGGGCAAATTCAGAGGCTATCAGCGCTGATCTGGAATTGGAAAGAACGGTGTGACTTCCGAAGACAACGCCCACTTCGGCTCCCCGTTTGCGCAGCTGGTCATAGAATAGAGAGAGATCGTTACCTCTGAATCTCTCGGAAAGCAACATTCCGCCGGGCGGCGTCTCCGGATGAAGCTCGTAACTCACCCATGTATCTTCAATGGCGTATTCTTTTTTTAACCGGTCGACAATGCCCTTGCCGATATAACAAAAGGGACAAATATAGTCGGAAAATATTTTAAAGTTAATCATTATTTTATTCCTCCGAAGAAACTTTCCCGCCCCTTGTGACTGCGTAAAATAACAAAAAATGTTATTGTATATCCTTTGCTGACGGAGGTGTCACTTAAGTGACGGAGGTGAATAGAGGGACTCAAATTTGTAGCTTGGATAAAATTTACTGCTCCATTAATACATACACACCCTCAAATCCCGCGCTAGCTGGGGACGGACATGCAAACGGTTTATAGATGTCCTATGTAGAGAAGAAGCAAAATCGCCAGAATATGTAATATCCACCAGCCAGGTTTGAATAATATAAAATATTTCATGGCTCCATCCTTCTATTTCCAGAAATAAATGCCTATAAGGTAAACGGCGGTTAGCGTGACAACATGCGCATACCAGAATCCCATGTTGGGAAAGCGGAAAAATCTGCCGCCGCGCACCGATTCATCGGGACGTTGAATTGTACTTTCCATATCAAAAAGGGCTTTACCTACGGCAAATTTACCCCAAAGCAAAACAATATCGGCCAGCAGCGTTCCAAACAAAATTGTCTGTAGAGTCCATACCGGCGGAGGATTTTTAATTGAAAAATGAGCCATCGTAATTGTACCGATGATTACCGTTATGCCATTTAGAAGATAAGCAAAAGAGATTGTTGAACGAAACATGAACAGGACAGGAATGATGATCGCGCTGATAAAACCGGCCACGGCAGGTACAATATTTTCCGCGTCTTTGGCAAGCGGATGTATCCTCAGATGCAGCAGCCAGCCGCCCAAAGCTAAAAAGAAGATGGCCAGAAGCAATGTTCGCTGAAGAGAATCTTTTTTCTTCATAGTTCACCTCTTGTTGTTTTAGGTTACTAAGACTCAAAAGAACAATTATCTATTTTTATAAATGCAAAATGGTTTATTAAATATACTCGCATTTTTTTTAATTTCAATTTGTTTTTCGGTAAAAAAACATTCTGGATTGCCGATTTTTCCGGACACCGGCCTTCGCCGGTGCGACGATTTTGACTTGATGATACAAATGAAGGATCGAAATATTTTATGGAAAAACGTAAAAATGTTAAGTAAAATAATAGCGCCCTGCATGCGCCGGGGCTTCTTTTATTTAGAAATGGCGAGGAGGAATTATGGATAGAGCACAGCTTGCGGTTGCCAAATTTGCGTCAGGTTATAATTGCGCGCAGTCGGTTCTTTTCTCTTTTTGTGACGATCTCGGTTTGGATAAGAATAAAGCGCTCAAGATGGCCTGCGGCTTTGGCGCGGGTATGGGAAGGAAAGAGGAAGTTTGCGGAGCTGTGACCGGCGGGATCATGGTAATCGGCGCTAAATACGGCAGGGGAGAAAATGAAGACCGGAGCGCCACGGACACTGCTTATGTAAAGATAAGGGAATTTATGGATCGATTTTCCCAAAGACACGGCACTTATATCTGTCGCGAATTGTTAAATGGTTGCGAGTTAACGACGGAAGAAGGGCAGAAGGCATTTATTGGTAACGATTATCTTAATAAAGTATGCAAAGTGTGCGTTAAGAGCGCGGTGGAAATACTTGAAAACATTATTTAGAACAGCTACAATATCCCTGTGAAATTTGATAATTAAAACCACAAAAAAAAGAGTTCACAAATGGAAAAGAAGCAAAAATTTAAAATCTCAACATCTGTGCACGAAGACATTCCGGAAATTATCATCACAGGGGAAATAACCACTGATTCTATAGAAAAATTACAGAACGAAGTCATTGCGATTGCGAACTCAATAAATCCCCAAAATGTGTTGGTAGATGTCAGTGCGCTCAAAGGGCGTTTCGGATTTACAGAAGCGTATTTTCGCGTCAGGGATTATCCCTCGGATCTGCCAAGAGTTAATATTGCTTGTGTTGATCTTGCTGAAAATGCGGAATACCAGTCGTTTCATGAAAATACGGCTGTTAATGCGGGCCTGTCTTTTAAATGGTTTTCTGATATTGATGCCGCCAGAGCATGGCTTAAAAGTAAGTCTAAAAAATAAAACAGTGTGTCAGCAGATGAATAAAAAGATTATCAAACCTACACCCTACGGATCTGTTTGTATCATATGGTCCATATCAAATAATTCTCCCCTGATTGCCGGTGTTCTGCTTTCCCGGCCTGGGCTGTCGGCTGAAGATCATACATCTGCGCTTTTCCCGGATTCCCGAATATTTTCCTGTGCGAAAATTGACGCGATAGCGCTTTCCATCAAGGCTTATCTTGAAGGAGAGGACATTAAGTTTCCGCTGAATATTGTCGATTTTTCATTGTGCTCGAAATTTCAGCAATCGGTTTTACGCGCCGAGCATGCAATCCCGCGCGGCAGTGTCAGCACTTACGGGCTTATCGCGGCGCATTTGGGGATACCCGGGGGAGCACGGGCGGTGGGAAACGCTCTTGCTGGTAATCCTTTCCCCCTGATCGTTCCATGTCATCGGGCAATCCTCTCCAATCTTCATCTTGGCGGCTTTCAGGGTGGCGCAGAAATGAAGAAGGCTTTGTTGAAAAAAGAAGGTATAATTTTTGATAAGGCGGGAAGGGTGATTAGTACACAATTGCATTATAGCCGAACGTAGAAGTTTGAATCCTTTCTTTAAACAGCAAAAATTGTCACCACGCCGCACACCTTACGGCCAAAACATTCTTGACATACAAGCCCGAAATTCGTATCTTGTCACCCATAAAAAACAAGTCCCTGTCAAACTTGTTAATTATGAAGAATGCCCGTGTAATACGGGTGAAAAACAGAAGAAAATCAAAAGGAACGAGAAAATGCCTATCACAGAAATTCTTGCCCGCAACGCCGCTCTGTACGGCGATGAAATAAGCCTTATCGAAATAAATCCCCAAATCAAAGAAATTAAAGCAGGCTGGAAGGAATACGAACTTGTCGAAACAAATCCTGAAAAAAGATACAGGCGGGAGATGACATGGCGCGAGTTTGACGACAAAGCCAACCGTTTGGCCAACTTTTTACTGGAAAGAGGTTTGGAAAAAGGGCACAAAGTAGGGATTTTGCTTATGAACTGCCTGGAGTGGCTGCCGATCTATTTCGGTATCCTGAAAACCGGTGCCATTGCGGTGCCCCTTAACTACCGTTATACCGAGGATGAAATCAAATACTGTCTCGATCTGGCCGAATGTGATGTTTTAATCTTCGGGCCGGAATTTACCGAGAGAGTCGATGCGATCCGTGAGCAGATTCCGAAAATAAAAATACGGCTGTTTTTGGGAATAGACTGCCCGGCGTTTGCCGAAAGTTATTACGCGCTCACGGCGTGCTGTTCCTCAATAGCTCCGAAAATCAAGCTCTCCGACGATGATGACGCCGCTATATACTTTTCATCCGGCACCACCGGTTTTCCCAAGGCTATTCTCCACGCACACCGCAGCCTGATGCTATCCTGCGAATCGGAAATGAATCACCATAAACAGACGCGCGAGGATAATTTCCTCTGTATTCCGCCGCTCTACCACACCGGCGCGAAAATGCACTGGTTCGGCAGCTTCCTTGCCGGCAGCAAAGCCGTTCTGCTGCGCGGTGTCAAACCGGAATGGATAGTAAGAGCTGTATCCGAGGAGCAGATAACAATTGTCTGGCTGCTGGTTCCCTGGGCGCAGGACATTCTGGATGCTATCGAACGCGGTGATATAAAGCTTGATCAATACAAACTCGATCAGTGGCGACTGATGCACATCGGCGCGCAGCCGGTTCCTCCCAGCCTGATCAAACGATGGAAAAAATATTTCCCCAACCATGATTACGATACGAATTACGGCCTGTCGGAATCTATCGGTCCCGGTTGTGTCCATCTTGGCATGGAAAATATCCATAAAGTTGGCGCCATCGGAGTGGCGGGCTACAAGTGGGAAGTGCAGATCGTGGATGAAAACGGATGCCCCGTAAAACAGGGCGGGGTAGGCGAGCTTTGCGTAAAAGGCCCGGGCGTGATGAAATGTTATTACAACAATCCGGAAGCCACCGCCGAGATTCTCAAAGACGGCTGGCTATACACAGGTGATATGGCGCGAATGGATGAAGACGGTTTTATCTATCTTGTAGATCGCAAAAAAGACGTGATTATCACCGGTGGCGAGAACATTTACCCTGTTCAAATCGAGGATTTTCTGCGTACACATGACGCAATCAAGGATGTCGCTGTGATCGGGCTCCCCGACCACCGTTTGGGCGAAATCGTCGCGGCCGTCATTGAATTAAAGCCGGGTTTCTCCTGTTCCGAAGCCGGGATTACTCAGTTCTGCAACGCGCTGCCGCGTTACAAGCGTCCGCATAGAATCTTTTTTGAAAAGGTGCCGCGCAATCCAACCGGAAAAATTGAAAAGCCGAAACTTCGCGAAAAATATTGCGGCGGCAGCCTTGTCGAGGCGCAGACAGAGAGTCAATAAACAAATATAGGAGAAAAGTATGATTGCTTATCAGCTTTCCATTTTCGCGGAAAATAAATCGGGAAAACTTGCGAAAGTTACCGGCGTTCTGGCAAAGGAAAAAATCAATATACGCGCGACGACGATAGCGACGGCGGATACATTTGGCATTATCAATCTGATTGTGGATGATCCCAAGAGAGCCGAAGCCGTTCTGTCACAGTCGGGTATGACAGTGCATTTGCGGGAAGTTCTGGCGGTTTTGATTCCCGATACACCCGGCGGGCTGGATAAATTGATGCAACTGCTTTATCAGGAGGGCATCAATATCAATAATGCCTATGGCTTTGTTTTGGAGAGTTCGAAAAAAGCGGTGTTCGTGGTTGATGTCGATCAGATGCAGAAAACGGAAAAGATTCTGGAGCAGAAAGGTTTTAAGACGCTTGATACGCAGTCACTTTCTGACATGTGATACTCTTTTGTTTGTAATTACCGTTTTGCAGGCGGTAATTATCGGTACTGTATATATTTTATTTATTATGCGCTTCACTAAGGCAGCTTCCGCCTGCGAAGCTTTGTTTCAATAAGGATTAAGCCGTGTTAATTGGGCGCTTTTTAATCTTTCTAAGAGTAAATTCTCCCGTAGCTTTTAAGCAACTGAGTCATTAAATCGGCGTTTTTATGGGTGCCTTCAAGGATTTCTTCCATACCCAAAGGTTCATCCAGAAGGCCGTTCCCGAAATTATCGATAGAACAGACGCACGCATAAGGTATATCCAGTTCCACGGCAATTACTGCTTCATTTGCCATAGTCATGCCCACAATATCGGCAAAATTGGTCATCATTTTAATTTCAGCTTTTGTCTCCAGCCGGGGTCCCTGCGTTTGCCAGTAGGTTCCTTTTTTAATTACCGGTAAACCGTTTTCTAATGCCGCTTTGATTATTTTCTGCCGTACGTTTTCATTCAATGACGGTGTTATATGCACAGGTCTGTTTTTATGGATGGTGGGGGTGGCTGTAAGTGTAATAAAATCATCGGGGACAACAATCATTCCCGGGCGTAAATCCTTCTTTAGTGAACCGGTGGAATTGATGCTCACTATTTCAGTAACCCCCATATCTTGCAGCGCCTTGAGATTAGCGCGATAGTTGATTAAATGAGGCAAGATATGATTTTTGGGGTCATTGCCGTGCCTTAGAATCAAGACGATTTTATCCATGGCAAATACAGAAGCCTGCCCGAATTCATTTTCTATCAATTTTAGCGAGCTATTTTTAAATAAATCACTTCTTTCCATGACTAATCTTGTGGAAATAACGCCCAAAATACCCATAAGAATCTCCTTTAATGTTAATTTGTATAGCAAATTAATTTAACGCAGTCAAAATAAACAGTTACTGCAATATTGGTTTTTAACAGCCAAAAAGAGCTTATTTTTGTATTATCATATAGCATTTGACTTTCTTTGCTTTGTTATGACATATAGACTTTCTACAAAGTATTAAAGGGGGATTTTATTAATGAGCAGCCAATTCTTGGGTATTGCAACGGATGATAATTTTGAAAATGAAGTTTTAAAAAGCGCAAAACCGGTACTCATTGATTTCTGGGCGCCCTGGTGCGGTCCCTGTAAAGCGATAGGCCCTATAGTTGAAGAACTTGCGGGACAGTTTAAAGATACTGTTAAATTTATGAAATTAAATGTTGATGAAAATCAGAAAACAGCGCTGAATTATGCCGTGCGCAGCATACCGACCCTTATTCTTTTTAAAGACGGCAAAGTTTTAGATACTCTCATTGGCCTTGTTCCTCAGCAAAGGCTTGAAGATTTCGTCAAAAAATCCTTATAAAATTATTTAACATAAAAAGGTTGTGATTTGATGTATTCAAGAATATTCAAAAAGATAATTGGATTGTGCATAGCTTTATCACTGTTGTTGATTATCAGCGGCTTTTCGTTTTCAGATATTTTTGGTAAACAAGAAACGGTTAAATCTTCGCCCGAAGGACTTTATTCCAAGGCATCCGCTGAATATAGGAACGGCCATTATAAAAAAGCACAGGAATATTTCCAGCGCCTCAAGGAAGAATATCCATTGCACGATCTGGCAGTTTTAGCGGAGATAGGGGTGGCAGATTCCTTATATAGTGATAAAGAATACGCGAAAGCGGAAAACGCTTACACGGACTTTATTTCTCTTCATCCCGTCAACGAAAATGTTCCTTATGCCATCTATCAATTGGGACTGTGCCATTATAATCAAATAGAAGATGTTGATCGCGATCAGACGGAAACGATGTCCGCTAAAAAGGAATGGGAAAAGCTGATAGCGCGATATCCTGAAAGTAAATTCTCCACCATGGCTGAAAAAATGGTACGTGAGTGCAAACAAAAACTTGCGGAACGGGAATTTTATGTGGGGAAATTTTATCTAAGACAAGACAAGTATCAGGCAGCCCTTGCGCGTTTTGAGAAGGTGGCGCGTGATTATGCCAACATTGGCCTTGATTACAAGATAGAATATTACATTAAAGAAACCAAAGCAAAAATGGCTGAGGAAGAAAAACTGAAATTAAAAAAAGAAGCGGAAAGGAAAAAGAAGGAAGAAGAAAAGAAACAAAAAGCTGCAACAAAATAATATATATTCCAGCCTGATTAATTCCCGATTTATTCTTCCAGTCTGATTTTCCTGATAATTTCCTGCCGCGTACTTTCCGGATTAACGGAAGTATCAATTTTAAGGTGACAATCCGCCGGCACTTCGTCAATCGCATCGAAGTCGTCTTTTTGCTTATGAAACAATTCCCATCGTCCGTCGGAGGGATTGTCGTTATTCCTGATTCTTCTTTCCAGACGTTTCTTTGTGATTTTGTCGGGGCAGACGCATTCCAGGATATAAAAATGTACGCCGAGATTTCGCGCCAAATCAAGCGCCTTTTGGCGCTCGGTCCGTCTCTTGAAAGAGGCGTCAATAATTACCGCTTTTCGCTGTTTAATTTTCTGCGCGGCCAGATCATAAGCCTTGTCATACGTAAGACGGGAAATATCGTCGGAATAAATACCCCGGCCGAAATCTTCATAATTCCTGCTTGTCGGTTTAATATGGAATAACTCTTTACGCAATATATCGGTGCGAATAATTTCCGCGCCAAAACGTGCCGCGAGTGCGCGTGCCTGATAACTTTTTCCTGAACCCATCAGCCCCGCGGTTAAAATCAATACCGGTTTATCCAGACGGGTGGCGTAGGTATAGGCAAGATCAAAGTATCGCGCCGCGGTTTTTGTAATTTCCATGCGTTCGCGTTGAGTAATTTCCTTTTGATCACGACGAAAACTGGTTACTTTCCCGCGCACGTAAGCATAATAGCACCGGTAAAAATTCAGCAAGGTGAGCATATCTGTATCGCCGGAATGTTTAATGTAGGATTGAATAAAAGCATCGGCGTGACGCGAGTAACCGTTGAAATCAATATCCATCGTTAAAAAAGCCACGTCTTGCGCAACATCGCCATAACGGAAACGCTCGTTAAATTCGATGCAGTCGAAAATGATTATGTCATCCGTTACGCAAATATGTTCCAGATGCAAATCGCCATGACAATCTCTGATCTTATGATCAGAAACTCTTTTCCCGAAAAGAGTTTTATTTTCAACCAGAAATTTCCCCACGTAGTGTTTTATGAAATTATATTGATATTCGGGGATAGTAATATTTATACAGCTCAGTGTTTCAGCGAAATTTTCCTCATTATTGTGACGGATGTTTTCAATATCTCCCATTGCGTCAATTTTGCCGCCGGTTTGAGCCTGTTGATGAAAAGCGGCTATTTTCCCGGCCAGGTTATCCATCATCCTGTCATCGGTTAATCCTTGCAAAAGAAGTGTTTTGAGCATTCTGTCGGCAGGGAGCTTTTTCATCCGCACGGCATAATCAATGATCTCTACGCCCCTGCCCAGAGTAATGTTTCCCTGAGAGTCTCGCGATATGGCCGTAACATCAAGATAGGTGTCAGCGGCAAGGCGTTTATTTAATCTCAGTTCTTCTTCACAATAAAACTTTCGTTTTTCCAGGCTGGTAAAATCCAGAAAATCAAACTTGAGAGGTTTTTTGACTTTGTAGACAATATCTCCGGCAATGAAAACATAAGAAATATGTGTCTGGATGAATTCGACAGTTGCCGGATTGTGAGGATAGAAGTCAACCTTTTTCATTGTTTCAATTAATTGATGATGAATCATAAGAGATTCCTCACAAACATCTACCCGGCAAAATTATTCGGCCTCAAGTTATTTTAACAATCATACGCCGATAATCAAGTCAAAATAAAATTCGCGCTTGCACTCACGGATTATTCATGATTATTTTACATCTACGTACAACATGGGGAAGCATAGATGTTTAAAAAACTGCGTAAAATAGCTAAAACCAAGCCCGCCGGAGCTGTCATTTACTGGATTGCATGTCTTTATTGTGCGACGTTGCGACTGAAAATAGAAAATGAAAATGAATGGTTCGATTATCTGGAGCAAGGCGGAAGGGTCCTTATATGCGGTTGGCATCAACAGTTTTTTATCGGGATTCGCGTTTTTAATAAATACAGGAAATATCAGCCCGCCTTGATGTCTTCCAAAAGTCTGGACGGGCAGATTGCCGGTGGTATTGCCGGTCGGGCAGGGTTCCATACGGTATGGGGTTCTTCTTCCAACAGCGCAAGCGCCGCCCTTAAAGAAATGATTCACAGGTTAAGAGATCATCGTATGGCGGCGCATGTACTTGATGGGCCGCGTGGTCCCGCGGGATTGGTTAAACTTGGCGCGATTGCTATTGCCCGCGGCGCCGGAGCCGTGATTGTTCCCTCAGTTGCAATTGCTGATAATGCCTGGTATTTGCACAGTTGGGATAGATTTATGATTCCTAAACCTTTCTCCCGCGTTACTATAAAATTTTGTCCTAAAATTGAGTTGCCATCGGCAATGGATAAAGCCGAATTTGAAAATCAAAGAAAAAAGCTGGAAGATATTATACGGCCGTATCTGAAACTTTAGATGTAATTTATGTATTCCAGGTTTCCCGAAGCAACAAAAAATAGTGCGTGTAGAGTCTATATTATTGGTATTGGTCGAGGAATTTGTGCAAAGCGGTCTTTAACCAGGCAAAAGATTCCTGTTTGGTTACAACAAATAGATATCCGCCGATGTTTTTTTCATTAAACTCGAACACTGTCCTTAAAACAATGGCTACGTTGCCAGGAGCAGTCAGGCTGGCGGATACTATATCGCGACTACTTTTTTCAACGACAACGCGTGGTGGTGAATAAGTAGAAAAATCACCTAAAAGTTCAGAAATTTTTCCAATACATGCTCCGATCAGGATGTTGCCAATTTCCAGAAATGTTTCTTTCTCCATCTCATTAGCAGGATCTGAGAGAAACAATTCATCTCCACTGCCCAGTATGGAAGATATTCTTTTTCCTGATCCGGACGGGAAAAACAAATAAGCGTTACCCTTAAATTTACCCCAGAAACTTTGTTCCACAACGGATACTTTATCGCAGTCTTTTAGTTCACTGTTAATATATACTGGAAGCTCAGAGGCTTGAAGCAGTATGACATCGGGAGGACTCAGGAGAACAAAAATATCTATGAATTCTGCGAGATCCGCAGCGGCACGGCCAAAAGCGATATTCATGATTTCCTGCATGAGATCAGTTTCTTCGCTAGTAATCATCGCATTGGTGCTATCATTTATCGGCATAATTTATCCACGCTCCGCCAGGGCATTGTCTGCTTCTTTGATGGCCGCTGTTATTGATTCTTTTGCCGGTGGCTTTTTTAATACCGAAAATGCGCCTAAATCATGTGCTTTTGCAATTGCTTTGATTTGAACATCCGCAGTACAAATTATAACAATTGCTTTTGGATCGACTTTTAAAATTTCTTCCAGGGCCTGAAAACCATCCATGACAGGCATCGTTAAATCCATGAAAGTCAGATCCGGTTTAATTTCCTTGAATTTTTCCACACCGCTTTTACCATCGGGAGCATCAAACATTTCGTAATCATTATCTTTAGGTATACAGCTCTTCATTATTTTTACAGATATGACAGAATCGTCAACAATTAATATTTTTTTAATCATAAAAACCTCTCCCCATAGCGGTATGTTTTCCGGACAATTTCTTTCAGAACCGTTCCGCACACAGTGTGCTCTTTGTATAGGAGTTTCTGTTAATAAGCAACAGAAATTTTATCTTCCGTAACGCGTTAAAAAGTTTTGTTTGCGGTGATTTTTTCAATGTCTCGGCAATTTGTTATAAAATAAAATCGTCACATTGATGGCCATGAGTATCATTTACTTTTTTGAAATAATCAATGTCGAACATGATCATGCCAAGCGGCTATTGGTAATGTTTGTTTCTTTCAATTTCTTCTTTTTGGGCGAATATACAGATTGCAACCTTTACGTGCTTCGGTGAGAGCATCTTTCCTGTTCATCTTAATAAGATTTGCCGGAAGTTAACTGCTCCTGTAGCTTCATAAATGGCGATAAGAATGTATTCAATGAAGCCATTTTCACTTAACACTAAAGCGTGTCGTAAAAATCATCTAATTTCTATTATTTGCCTTGTAATTTAAATAACTTTTATAAATATTTTAATATAGAAATATTTTGCAGTCAATATTTTAAAAAATGATTGGTCGTATTTATTGAATGCGCAACTTATTTTTTATCAATATTAATAAGTTGGCAGCGTATAGTCAATATATTATATCCTGATTCGTATGTATATTATCCCTTGACTTTGGCGATATATTTTGGTGATATATTAATGTGTATGAAAAGTTTCAAATTGATCAAGGCAAACCGCCTGAAAAGACGGGACGCAAAGTCACTGACCTAAGTCTTCGTGTTGGGGGATATGGTGGCAGGACTGCCGTGTAAACTCACAGTAGTCAATGACCCTGCCATGATATCAAGTATAACAATTTAAAAAAATTGATTGACTATATATCGAATAATTTCTTAACTTGCGGCGTTCGATAGAATAATATTTGAGTGGAAAAAGATAAAAAATGGACCTAAATCATCTGGCTATATCGTTGATCGAGCTCGATCCGGAAAACATTTCAGATTTGGACGTATTTAAAAAAAGCCTGGTTCTTGCCCAAAAAAAGGCCAGGGGAAAAGTTAAAGATATTTTGGGACAGGCTTGTGCCGAGATAGAGTCATGGTCGGGCTATGACCTGGAATCGCGCCGGGCGGGGATAGTTCGTTTGGGAGAATTATTGGAGCAGGCAATGGAATTTGGCGTGGAAAATTCCTCTGGCGCAAAACCAAAAAACCCCAAGGCCGTTTTGCCGGAAAAAATGAAATCGCTTAAATTTACTCTATCTGACGAGTTTGATGCGGATCTGTTAAATGAGTTTATTGTTGAAAGCATGGAATGCTCTAACATGGCCGAGTCGGCCATTTTGGACTGGGAAAAGGATCCGAACAACCAGGAATTACTGAATACTATATTTAGGGGTTTCCATACCATCAAAGGAACCTCTTCCTTCATTAATCTGGACTGCGTTAAGGACGTGGCTCACAAAGCGGAATCTATGCTGGTTCGAGTCAGGGATGGTCAGGAGAGTTTTACAAGAGGCCATGCCGATTTGTCTCTTAAATCGTTAGACATGACCAAGAGCATTTTGGAACGGATGAAAACATCAGGTCCTGGTCAGCAAATAGAACTGCCTTTGGGCTATGAAGAACTGCTGGATGCCTTAAAGAATTTTATCTCCGGCACCCGGGATTCACACGTCAATGATCCGTCATCTGAGCCTGCTGTCAAGCCCGAACCCAGGGAAAAGCTTGCCCGGAAAGATGAAGAAGCTTCTGCAGATCAGTTCCCGGCTGCAAGCTCAGCTCCGGACCAGATAGTTGAGTCCACCGTCAGGGTCAAGATTGACCGGCTGGATAAGCTGTTGGATACGGTGGGCGAACTGGTGATCGCCCAGACCATGGTGGGACAGGATGAACTAATCGTAAGCGGAAAACATCGCGAACTTAGTAAAAAAATATCCCATGCCGGAAAGATAGTGCGCGAACTTCAGGATCTGAGCATGATCCTTCGTATGGTTCCCCTGAAGGGCACCTTCCAGAAAATGGCCCGGCTGGCCCGCGATCTTTCCCAGAAAAATGGTAAAAGGGTAAATTTCACTGCTGAAGGTGAGGATATTGAGATCGACCGTAACATGGTTGACATGGTTGCCGATCCGCTGATCCATCTTATTCGGAATGCTGTTGACCACGGTATTGAAACGCCGGAGGAACGCCGCCGACTCGGGAAATCCGAGGATGCCTTGATTTGTTTGACAGCCGGTCATGTTGAAGGCAGCATTATGCTGACAGTCTGGGATGATGGCAGAGGACTGAGCCGCCAGAAGATAGTGGACAAGGCCATATCTCGGGGCCTGATAGATTCGGCTGAACGGATGACTGACCAGGAGGTTTGGCAAATGATATTCCAGCCGGGCTTTTCCACCGCGGAACAAGTGACAGAGGTCTCTGGCCGGGGAGTGGGGTTGGATGTGGTATGCCAGGCAGTAGATGCCCTGCGGGGCCGGATAGAGGTTCAAAGTTCGGAAGGTCAGGGCTGCGCCTTTATTATGAGAATGCCCCTGACCATGGCTATTACAGACGGAATGGTGGTTAGAGTGGGATCTCAAAGATACATCCTGCCTATCGCCAACATCCAAAAAGCGGTAAGGCCGGTTGAGACAGATATCCACACGGTGAACCAAAGAGCCGAAATGCTTGACTTCAGGGGGGAGCTGTTGCCGGTTTTCAGGTTACACCGGCTTTTTGATATAACGGACGCTCAAACCGAACTTACTTTGGGGCTGTTGGTGGTGATAGGTGAGGGACAGCAGCGTTGTGCTCTTTTTGTAGACGATCTTTTATCCCAGACCCAGGTGGTAACCAAATTACTGGGCAAGGGGATCGACAAAGTACAGGGAGTGGCCGGAGGAGCCATTATGAGTGATGGTACGGTAGGTCTAATTCTGGACACTGCCGGAATAGTTAATATTGCCCGCAGCGATTAATGATACAGCGTAATAAACAGGCCATACAGGAGGAAAAAGCATGAAAAACGCAAGCGCGGTTAATAAAAATCAGTCCGAGAGGGTTGATTCCCGCGCCGGTAAGTACCTGACCTTTTTTCTTTCCAGTGAGGAATACGGGGTGGAGATATTAAAGGTTCAGGAGATTATCGGCCGGATGCCGATCACACCTGTTCCGCTGACATCCAAGTATATCCGGGGGGTCATCAATCTGCGGGGCAAGATTCATCCCATCATGGATCTTAAGGTCAAATTCGGTATGGAACAGACCATCATCACCGAAGAGACTTGTATCATAGTTATAAATACATCCAGCTTAATGATGGGCATTTTGGTGGATAAGGTTTCCGAGGTAGTCAATGTGATGTCCGGGGATATAGAAGATACTCCATCTTTCGGGGCTGACGTGGAAACTGAATATCTTTTGGGAGTGGGCAAGACCGGAGGACGAATTCGCCTGTTATTGGACATTGAAAAAGTGATCACAGCCTCGGACGTCATAAATCTAAAAAAAGCAACCTGCGGAGAAAACGAAGCAGAGATCTAATCCAAGAAAACAATTATAAGAACACAATATAATATAAATATGCTTATTAACTGGAAACATGTAACTAGTCCAACGAATGTAAAGTGAAAGGGAAAGAGAAACATGCTTAACAATATCAAAGTTGGCGTCAAGCTCGCGGGGGGCATTGTGATTGTCTGTATAATTGCGACGATATTGCTTTCGTATGGTGTCAAAGTAAGAAATGACGATTTGCACAAGTTGGCTTCGGTATACAATCAGTATGTAGGAGCAATCCGGGAAGCTGGATATCTGAAGACCAGCCTCGAAAAAATGGAGAAATTTCTTTATCGTTATATTGCAGTGCCTTCAGAACGTAATAATATTCTTACAAGCATTAAGAAGGAAACAAATTCTATAGATCAAATGATTTATATCTATAGAAGTAGAGAGCTGACTTCCGAAGAAAAGAAGATGCTCTCCGATTTCGACGCCGCCTGGCCGGAAATGCAGCGCAGTTATAAGGAAATAATGAAAATGGCGGATAACGGCAAAAATGATGAAGTTGCCCGCCTGCTGGCCGATGGAAGCTATATGATTGAAAGCCAGAAAAAAACTCTGGCTGCCATCAATGACCTTAATGATTACGGTATGAGAAAGAACGAGTCGGGTGTAAATACAACTATAAAAAACACAAGGGGTTTTTCGTATATAATGCTAACGTTATCAGCTATAGGAATAGCCCTGTCGATAATCGTGGTAATGATGTTGACAGTATCTATCACCAAACCCCTGAGAAAGGGAGTGCTGATGATGCAGGAACTGGGCAGGGGTCATCTTTCCAAACGCCTGAACATGGAGCGTAAAGATGAGATCGGCTCTTTGGCCAAAGCAATGGATCAGTTTGCCGACTACCTTCAGAAAAATGTAATATTTAATATGCAGCAGATATCCGAAGGCAATATCGATATTGCGCCGGCCATAACAGATGACCGCGATGAGATCGGGCCGGCCCTGAAAAAGATAGTGGAAACAATAAGTAATCTGGTCAAGGAAATGGAGATGTTGACCAGGAGCGCTACGGAAGGCAAACTTGATATCAGGGGTAATGCCGAGACATTTAATGGAGCCTATCAGGAAATCGTGGCCGGTGTCAATAAAACGCTGGATGCAATTATGGGTCCGATCAATGAAGCGTCGGCCATTTTGGAGAAAGTGGCCAATAAGGACCTGTCCGATCGGATAAAGGGTGATTATAAAGGTTTTTACACAGATATTAAGGAAACTATTAATATGGCAGTGGAGAACCTGGATAAGGCTCTGCAGCAGGTGGCCATCGGGGCCGAGCAGGTGGCCTCGGCCAGTGTTCAGGTGAGCACCGGCGGGCAGGCGCTGTCGCAGGGCGCAAGCGAGCAGGCAAGTTCTTTGGAGGAAGTCTCCAGCAGT
>Ga0187875_10000111_pt1 | contig 72574 bp, 67 predicted proteins | sample June2016WEW_17_1_2_FD_132978 | JGI IMG/M metagenome (GOLD analysis project Ga0187875, IMG submission 132978) | Peatland microbial communities from SPRUCE experiment site at the Marcell Experimental Forest, Minnesota, USA - June2016WEW_17_10 | ecosystem: Environmental > Terrestrial > Soil >... | reverse complement strand
TGTCGTCCAGTGCAGGTTCTGATCCATCTGTGCCAAAACTTGCGGGAACGCCGTCAGCGCCTTCACGCTCGGGTCCCAAGGCTGGGCGTCGGCGCCTGCCGCAATCTGATCGGACGATGCGTAGCCTTGTGACCGTTGCCATCGGTCGGCATCCGCGACCTGCTCAGGATAAGTGGAGGCGGTCAGCACCTGCGCTACCAGCGGGTCCGGATACAGCGCAATGGGTGCGACGAGTTGCTCGAGCTCCTGCGGACCTAGCGGCTGCGCTTGCCCGTAACCTTGTTGGGGAGCAAGCTGGCCTGAATCCGGATCAGATTGCTGCGCGTATGGCGCCGGCCTATAGGATTGCGGCGGCCCGTCGCCGGGCTGAGCGTAGCCCTGCCGAGCGTAACTCTGAGAAGCATAGCCGGATTGCGGGCCCGGGGCGTACTGGCCGTTGTCCTGTGACTGGGCCAAGAGTTGAGGCGCTAGAAAAAGAGCCGTCGCCAACGCGATCCAGGTTGCCAGCGTCCGCCCCTTGCTTCCGGGTCGTCTGTCCGTGGGGCGAGCGTTAGCCGAGTCGATTGCCCGGCGAATGACGCTGGGAGTCCGTAACGCGGGAGAGTACGTTTTGGGTCTCATTTTTCCTTTCAGTGGCTTCCATAGTGGCCGTCAGGCTGAACCTATGATCCAAGCCGCCGTCAGGTGATCCTACGACCCGGCGGGAACTTTGCTTATTCTAAACCCAAAAGCCGGCCGTTAGTTTCCCTTGTCGGCTCGCGTATCGGCGTTAGAGACGAGTAATGGAGGACCGGTGCAGGCCAGCGGACAGAGTCTTGCGCTCCAGAGGGGGAACCTAGGTTCTACCCTTAACTAACTCATAATCAGGCTTTTATCGAGGGGCTATCCGTGATATAACGGCCCTGAAGACTAAGTGGTCGCGTCCGCGTGCTGGGAGCGTAGTTCGATGGCTTTGGCTAAGTTTGCGAAGCGAGAAGGACCAAGCCACGAAAGAGGAGGAACTGTGTCCGAAGAAGCACGGACCGGAAAACGATTTCCGCTGGAATTGCCAATCAAGCTGCATAGCGAAGCCCCCAGCGGCGACTCGAAGGGGACGACGGGAAACTTGAGCGCGGCGGGAGTCTATATCCGCGCCGACGCTTCGCTGGACGTGGGTTCCTCAGTTGAGTTTGAGATTACGTTGCCGCCCGATGTTACCGGAGGCAAGGACAACGTGGTCATCCAGTGCAAAGGACGCGTGGTGCGCACCGACCCCACGGGAGCCAGCGAAGAAGGCAAGGGCGTTGCCTGCGTCATCGATTCCTACGAATTCGTGAGGAACTCGTAGATGAAAGTGATGATTTTTGATTGAAAATCGGCTGGGCGTAGGTTCTTAATCAACAAACAGAAATCATCAGTCAACAATTCCACGCTGAGGCACACTGATTTAAAGACGAATTCTTGGAGCGCCAACAACATGCTCAAATTAATTCTTGCCGATAACCAGGCAATCTTCCGGGCTGGCATCGCAAAAGTGCTGGCGGTGGAAGACGAGATGCGCATTGTGGCGCAGGCTCAGACACCGGAGCAGATGTTCATGGCTCTGGATAAATTTCGTGCCGCGGTTCTGGTGGTGGCGGCTGGCTTTCACAACGATTTTGCCGCCATCGTACAGGGAGCCAACAAGGCGAAGACCCGCGTGGTGGTGCTGGCCGATACCGGCGAAAGCGCGCAGCGGCACATGGCGAATGGAGCGCACGGGGTGGTCTATCGCAACGTGACCAGTGCGGCGCTCGTGGACTGTGTGCGCAAAGTGGCGCGCGGAGAGACTTGGGTGCAGGATGTGGCGGTGCCCAGCGAGCTCACGGAAAACGATATGGTCGGCTTGCGCGTGCGCGACCGGCTCACGGCGAAAGAGTTGCGCATTGTGGCGCTGATCGTGCAGGGTTACAAGAATAAGGAAATCGCCACGCAGCTGGGAACCACCGAACAGGTCATCAAGAATTATCTGCGCAACGTGTATGACAAGATCGGAGTCTCGGATCGGCTGGAGCTGGCGTTGTTCACCATCCATCACAGGATTTTGAACGAAGCCGCAGCCGCAACTACGGCGGGACCGGCTCCGCAGACGCCCACGGGAGTAATGCCCTAGGTTTTGAACATGCTTTTGAACCACGGCCGCCTGCGGGTGGCTTTTTTTTATCGCCGGTGGGCTGCGGGATGCGGCGAAAAACCTTTAACACCGGGGGAGACAGAGGAACACACAGAGGAACACAAGGTAGATCTTCATTCTCTACATTTTTGGTTGAGCGCATCGTTCTGATTTGCTCCGCATCTATTTTCCCATGGAATTTCGCACGCTGGGATGCTCTGGTTTGAAAGTACCCGTGTTGAGTTTTGGCACGGGAACGTTTGGTGGATCGAACGAGTTCTTTCGCGCCTGGGGCGCGAGCGATGTCGCCGAGGCCACTCGGCTTGTAGATATTTGTCTGGAGGCGGGCGTCAATCTTTTTGATACCGCCGATGTTTATTCCGACGGCCTCTCCGAGACAATTCTGGGAAAGGCGATTGCAGGCCGCCGCGATGACGTTCTGATTTCGACCAAGGCGACGTTCCGCATGGGGCCAGGCCCGAACGATTTGGGATCCTCACGGTATCACCTGATCCGGGCCTGCGAGGCCAGCTTGCGCCGGCTGGGCACGGATTACATCGACATCTATCATCTGCACGGATTTGACGCGTTGACGCCCGTCGAGGAAGTTCTGAGCACACTCCATCAACTCGTGGTGAGCGGAAAGGTCAGATACATCGCCTGCTCGAATTTTTCCGGCTGGCACTTGATGAAGTCTCTCGATGTGGCGGAGAAGTATGGCTGGGCGCGCTATGCGGGACATCAGGTCTACTATTCGCTGGTGGGTCGGGAGTACGAGTGGGAATTGATGCCGCTGGCATTGGATCAAGGCGTGGGGGCTCTGGTGTGGAGTCCTCTGGGATGGGGGCGGCTGACAGGGAAGATCCGGCGCGGAAAGCCTTTGCCGGCGGAAAGCCGGCTGCATAAAACTGCGGGACAGGGGCCGCAGGTGGAAGACGAATATCTTTACGGGGTGGTCGATGCCCTGGATGAAATCGGTAAAGAGACGGGAAAGACAGTGCCGCAGGTGGCGCTGAACTGGCTCTTGCAGCGGCCGTCCGTATCAACCGTGATCGTCGGGGCGAGGAACGAAGAACAATTGCGGCAGAATCTGGCGGCGGAAGGATGGGATCTCTCCGACGAGCAGATTGCGAAGCTGGACGCCGCAAGCGATGTGCCGCCGGTTTATCCTTATTGGCACCAGCGGCAGTTCGTGGAGCGGAATCCGGCGCCAATCCCGCTGCCGGATACGAGAGATTAGCGGAGGCCAGCCGGACGCCCGATGATTGCGTCGCAACTTCTGCGCCGGTCCAGTCTGCGTCGCCGGATTGCATCGATCCTTCGGCGCGCAAAACGCGCCCGCCGAAGGACGACAATCAAATCTTCTCGGCGACCGATTTCGCCTGTGTGAATAAATAAAGATAGTCCGGGCCGCCGGACTTGGAATCGGTTCCCGACATGTTGAAGCCGCCGAAGGGATGCGCGCCCACCATGGCTCCCGTACACTTGCGGTTGATGTAGAGATTGCCCACATGGAACTCCCGCGTTGCGCGATTAATCTTGTCGCGTGACTTGGTGTAGATGGCACCGGTGAGGCCGAACTCAGTGTCGTTGGCCACTTCCAGTGCGTGGTCGAAGCCCCGAGCCTTGATCACCGCGAGCACTGGGCCGAAAATTTCTTCCTGCTCGAGTTTTGATTTTGCTGGGATATCAGCAATTACAGTGGGGCGGATGAAATAGCCCTCGCCCGCTTCGGTGACGCGCTCGCCGCCGGTGATGAGGCGTCCATCCTTCTTTCCCTGCTCGATGTATTCGAGGATGGTCTTCATCGAGCCTTCGTTGATCACCGCGCCCATGGCGCTGTTTTCGGCAGGCTCGCCGACGGTGATTTTTTCGACGCGCGCTTTGAGCTGGTCCAGAAACTTATCGTAGATGCGCTCGTCGACGATGGCGCGCGAGCATGCTGAGCACTTCTGGCCCTGAAATCCGAATGCGGCTTGCGCGACGCCTTCGACGGCGGAATCGATATCGGCGTCGGCATCAACGATGATGGCGTCTTTACCGCCCATTTCGAGGATCGTACGCTTGATCCAGAGCTGCCCGGGAGCTTGCGTGGCCGCAACTTTGTTGATGTGGAGGCCGATCTCGCGGGAGCCGGTGAAGGCGATGTAACGCGTCTTGGGGTGCGCGACGATGGCATCGCCGAAGCTCGAGCCAGCGCCGGGGCAGAAGTTCACCACGCCCTCCGGCATGCCGACTTCTTCCAGCAGTTCTACAAATTTCGCGGCGATGGTGGGCGAGTCACTCGATGGTTTCAGGATCACCGTGTTGCCGGTGACGATCGAAGCGAGGGTCATGCCGGCCATGATGGCGCAGGGAAAATTCCATGGTGGAATCACAGCACCCACACCGAGGGGAATGTAGGTGAGGGAATCATGCTCGCCGGGCATCTGCACGGGCGGTTCAGCCTTGGCGAAGCGCAGAGCCTCGCGAGCGTAAAATTCACAGAAGTCGATGGCTTCGGAAATGTCGGCATCGGCCTCGCCCCAGTTCTTGCTGACTTCAAACACCAGCCAGGCCATGTAATCCATTTTGCGTTCCCGCATGCGGTCGGCGGCGCGGAACAGCAGGCTGGCGCGCTCTTCCACGGGTGTGCGGCTCCAGGTCGCGAAGGCCTTAAGTGCGGCGTTCATCGCAGGTTCCACGTGCTCCTTGCCAGCCTTCGGGTGGATTCCGACAACTTGCGATGGACGCGAGGGGTTCAGCGACTTGATCTTGTCTGTGGTTTTGACGCGCTGGCCGCCAATGATGAGGTCATACTCCCGGCCCAGTTGGCCGCGAACGCGTTCGATGGCAGCGCGCATTTTGCGGGCATTGTCTTCGTGGCGGAAGTCATAAAACGGCTCGTTGACGAATGGGCCTTGATGGGAAGATGTCGTGCGCGGCCGGACGGGGGCTTCGAGCGTTGCCATGGGGAGTTCCTTTCGATCTTGGAGCTTGGACGGTACGAGTGCTTAAATATCTTACACCTCGGGCGAGAGGCGATTTGACCGCGATCCCCCGGCCGGGGGGAGATGGCTATATGACGACGCCAACGCCAGGCAACAATCTCACCGGTCATTCCGCCTTTGGGATCTCGGCCAAAGTGGTGTAGATATTCAACCCAAGGCTCCGGCCGACACGCACCATTTCATCGGCCCCGGCCGAAGGTCCCCCGACTCGAAGCACGCCGTCGCACTTTTCCAGAAGCCGAATCGCGATTGGATGGAAGACCTCATTGAAAGCTTCGTCGCCAATCCTCGTAGAGCCGGCGAGCTTCACTAGCGGGAGCGCCAGCCACTCGCCCAGAACTGGGATGTGCCCGGTACGGAAGATGGGCATCGCGTAGGACTCCATCTCTTGAATGTTCCTGCTGATCAAGGCCGGATCGTCATTCGTGCCGGAGCGGTAAGGACCGGCAACCAAGATCATCATCGGGACGGACGGCTTAACTGTCACAAATGCCTCTCGGGAACTACGGAAAATTGTACCCGACGCAGATAGCTACGGGCAGCGATCGGGCGGAGACAGGGCTCGGGTGTTAGACTCAAACGTTTTCTGGTCTTGGGATGGCTTGGTTTCGCCACAGGTGGATTCATGGACATCAAGCGTGTAGCAGTGGTCGGCGCGGGCACCATGGGCAACGGCATTGCGCATGTGTTTGCCCGCAGCGGGTATGCGGTGATTTTGTGCGACGTGGAGCAGCAGTTTCTGGAGCGGGGGCTTGCCACCATCACGAAGAATCTCGATCGCGAGGTGGCGAAGAACAAGATCACGAGCGAGGACAAGGCGTCCGCGTTGCAGAAGATCGAGCCGGTGACTGAACGCGCCAAGCTGGCCGACTGTGATTTTATCGTCGAGGCCGCAACCGAGAAGTTCGAAATCAAAACAGAAATCTTTCGCGATCTCGATCGGCTGGCGCGGCCCGAGGTGATTCTGGCTTCGAACACTTCGTCCATCTCCATCACCAAGCTAGGCGCGTTGACCAAGCGGCCCGACAAAGTCATTGGCATGCACTTCTTCAATCCCGTGCCGGTGATGAGGTTGGTCGAGGTGATCCGCGGGCTGGCTACATCGCGAGAAACCTTTGCGACGGTTCGCGATTTATCGGGGAAGCTCGACAAGACGCCGGTCGAGGTGAACGACGCACCGGGATTCGTCTCCAACCGCGTGCTCATGCCGCTGGTGAACGAAGCCATGTATGCGGTGATGGAGGGCGTGGCCACGCCGGAGGCGGTCGACGAAGTGTTCAAGTTGGGCATGGCGCATCCCATGGGCCCGCTCACGCTCGCCGACTTTATCGGCCTCGACGTTTGCCTCGACATCATGCGCGTCATGCTCGATGGGTTAGGTGATCCCAAGTACCGGCCATGTCCGCTGCTGATCAAGATGGTGGACGCGGGATGGCTGGGGAGAAAGAGCGGGCGGGGGTTTTATCAATATTGATGATTGCTGATTGAAGACGCAGTTTGCTTCATCGCGTTTGATTTGCAATCAGCAATCAGCAATGACGACTGATCCAGTCTCGTCGCGGGCCCGGAGGGATGTGCCGTTCTACATCCTCGCCGCGCTTGCGGGCATGGGAACAGGCTGGGTAGACGTTGCGGTCAACGATCTGCTTTTCACCGCGCTGCTGGTGTTGACGACGTGCATGCTGCTCGGCATGCTGCGTCCGCGATGGCCGTGGCGCTGGGTGGTCGTGGTCGTGGCCTTCATTCCGCTTGCCGAGTTGGCAGCATACACCCTTCAGAGGGTGCAGCCGACGCGCGGCCAGGTGTATGGATCGTTTCTGACGGCGCTGCCGGGGATGGCCGGCGCTTACGGTGGAGCGGTGATGCGGCGGGTGATCGATAACTTGCGACAAGGGAAGTGAAGAAACCGTGCTCAGTGGTCGGTGGCTGGCGCTCAGCAGAAGGCCGGAAGCCAGAAACTGCCCACTGCCCACTGATCGCGAGCACCGATCACGCCCGCTGACCACCGATCGCGACCCACTGTCCAAAGCTCTCGGATAATCAAGAAGTTACTCCTATTCCACAGGGTAGACGCGTATGCTCCATACATGTGTGTAACAGTTTCGATGCTGGCCAGCGGCAGCCGAGGGAATTGTGTGTTCGTGGCCAGCGCGCGCACCAGGATTCTGGTCGATGCCGGCATCTCCTGCCGCGAAACTTTCAAGCGGATGAAGTCTCTGGGCGAGGATCCGCAGGCGCTTTCGGCCATTCTGATTACGCATGAGCACTCCGATCATGTCTACGGCCTGGCCATGCTGGCCAAGAAACTCCGTATCCCGGTTTTCATGACGGGAGCAACCCACGCGGCTTGGTCGAGGGCTTTGCGCAACCAAAACGGCGAGCAGCCGCAGTTGGAAAAACTGGAACGCTTCGAATCAGGGCACCGCTTTCAGGTCGGCGATATCGAAGTCAAACCCTTCACCATCCCGCACGACGCCGCTGATCCGGTGGGATTCAGGTTTCGCGTGGAAGGCACGAAGGTGAGCGTGGCCACCGATCTGGGCTACCTTCCGGTTAATGTTCGCGATCACTTGCGCGGCTCCGATGTGCTGATCATGGAGTCGAATCACGATGTGGAAATGCTGCGTGGCGGGTCTTATCCGTGGACCGTGAAGCAGCGGGTGGCCAGCAATGTGGGCCACCTCTCGAACGAGAAACTCGCCGATTTCTTCACTGGGGACTATGATAATAATGCAGCGTTTGTCGTGCTGGCGCATCTCTCTGAGCAGAACAATCATCCGGAAATTGCGCGACGAGAGGCGGAAAGAGCGCTGGCGCAGCGCGGTGGTCTGTTTCCCAACCGCGTGCTGGTGGCAGTGCAGTCCGAAGTTCTGCCGCCGATCCAGCTGTAGTAACTTATGAGCCAGCAGTGCGTCGATCCAATTGTGGGTAAGATTCTGGCGGGCTGGCGCTACGACATTTCCGGCCTCGCGCCAGAGATGCGCGGCGACTACGAAAGCCATTTCGCAGGGTGCGAGCGTTGCTGCAGCCGCCAGCGCATGCACCGCCTGATTGATGTCGGCCTGATCGCGCTGGCTTCGATTTCCGGCGGAGTCTTCCTGCTGGCTTTTGGAGTGATTCGCCACTTTGGTCCGCGTCATGCCTTCTGGCTGGAAATCGCTGCGCTGGCAGGGTTTGTCTTGTCCGCTTTGATCTGGCTGGTGGTTGCGGTGGCTACGCCCGCGCCCGTCACTGTGCTCGATGCCGCGAAGGAGGGTGCCCGGCGCGTGCATGACCGGCTGCCTCCCGAGATTCGAGAGCGGCTGCCGGAAGAATTTCGGGTGAAAATTACGGGCACCTAGCATTCCCCAATTGTGACTCGGTATTTTCTACGAATCGTAGCGGTGGCGTTACTGGGAGTGACATTTGTTGCCGGTGCGGGAGCGTCGTGCCTATTGCCGGCCGGCACCGCGCATTCCCCTATGGTGGGATGCCATTCCGGCCGTCCATCCCGTCCGCAACCTGCCGACTACAAGTGTTGCGTGAGTCGTCATCACTCCACTCTGTTGGCGAATATTTTTTCGCCGCGTCCGGCCATCGATGCCGCCCCAGCCGACGTCACGGAAGCTCCTGTAGCAGCGACCGAAGGCAGTTTATTCCTTCCTACGATTCCTCGTTCTGCTGGTCCGCCCGGCGTCTTCATCCTCAGAATCTAGATACATCCTCCACTCTCTTTCCTCGGCATCCGCTTGGTTAGCGTGTGCCGTGACCGTGGGTTCTTGTTCCAAGGGAGGATTTCGTGAGGGCATCCGGCTTGATGTCACTGATTGCATTCTTGATCGCTGGTGGATTTCCGTGCCGCGGCTGGGCACAGGAAAAATCGATGAGCGGAATGCAAATGCAAATGGACGCCTCTGCAGCCGCGAAGATCGGGTCGGGAACTGCCTGGGAGCCGGTGTCTGCGCCGGAGCATGAGTGGATGCTCATGCGCGGCGGCTGGGAATTCATGATTCACGGCGTGATCTTCACCGACTACAACCAGCAAGGCGGCCCTCGCGGCGAGGGCAAGGCCGAGTCCGTGAATTGGGGAATGCTGATGGAGCAACACAAATTGGGCCGCGGAACGATTCTGTTTCGGCAGATGTTCTCGGCGGAATCGCTGACCTCGCCGCATCCCGGCTTTCCCGAGTTGTTTCAGACAGGAGAGACTTACCACGGCGAGCCGCTGGTCGACCACCAGCATCCGCATAACGTTTTCGCGGAACTGTCGCTTTTGTATACGCTGCCGCTCTCGGCGAAAGTTTCGTGGGAGTTATATGGCGGCCCGGCGGCCGAGCCGGCGCTGGGCCCGGTGACGTTCATCCATCGGACTTCTGCTTCAGAGCTCCCGCTTGCGCCGCTCAGCCATCACTTGCAGGATTCCACACATACCAGCTTTGGAGTGGTCACGACGGGATTTGTGATCGAGCGCGTCCAGCTCGAGGCGTCGACGTTCAACGGCCACGAGCCGAATGAAGAGCGCTGGAGCATCCAACCCGCCGCTCTCGATTCCTGGTCTGTACGCGGCAGTGTTGCCCCCGACCGAAACTGGACAGCGCAATACAGCATCGGGCACCTCGACCACCCGGAGGCGCTGGAGCCCTGGAACCAATGGCGACAGACGGCTTCTGTGGAATATAACCATCCGCTGGTATCGGGCAACTGGGCAACTTCGCTGGTGTGGGGACGGGTCCACGAGATCGCGACCACTACCAATCTCAATGGCTACCTGCTCGAATCCACGCTGAACTTCCTGCGGCGCGATTATGGGTTCACGCGACTCGAACTGGTGGACAAAGACGAATTGTTCCCGCAAGCCGCGGCGCATTCGGCTTATCGCATCGGCGCCTACACCTTCGGAGGTGTGCGCGATCTCGTGCAGAACCGGGGGTGGTGGCAACTGGGAGTGGGCGCGGACGTGACCGTCTATTCGAAGCCGGCCGCGCTGGATGCGGCTTATGGCAACTATCCAGTCTCATTCCAGATATTATTGCGAATGCGTCCGGGAAGGTCTCAATAGGCAGTCCAAAACAGTCCACCCCTGGCCGCGGTATCATGGCTTCGAGGTGACGTCATGTCCATCAATGGTCCGGAAGAATTAGCCGGGTTGCGCGCCGCGGGGGCCATCGTGTGCCTGATGCTGAGCGCCATGAAGAGTGCGGTGCGTCCGGGAGTTACCACCGGCGAGTTGGACGAACTAGGCGCTGGCGTGATGAGGCAACACGGAGCACGATCGGCTCCGGCGATGGTTTACAAATTTCCCGGCGTCAATTGCATCAGCGTCAATGACGAAGCGGTGCACGGCATTCCCGGCAGGCGTGCTCTCGAGCAGGGCGATTTGGTCAAGCTCGATGTCACCATCCAGAAAGATGGATTCATGGCGGATGCGGCGGTCACGGTTCCGGTTGGCGAAGTGACGGATGAATGCCAGCGCTTGGTGGGGTGCGCGGAGCGAGCCTTCGCCAAGGCGATGCTGGTGGCGCGAGCCGGCTTCCGGGTTTCAGAAATCGGTCGAGCCGTCGAGCGTGAGGTGAGGCGCAGCGGATTTTCCGTGATTCGCGATCTGGGCGGCCACGGCATCGGACGCACCATCCATGAAGAACCGCGAGTGCCGAACTACGCCGATCCGGAGGCGAATCAGATTCTCACGGAAGGCTTGGTGATAACCGTCGAACCGATTATCGCGGCGGGATCGGGAAGGTCTTTCGTCGCAGCGGATAAATGGACGGTGGTCACGGCGGATCACAGGCCCGCGGCGCATTATGAGCATACGCTCGTGATCACGAAAGGCACCCCGATGCTGCTGACGGCGGCGTAGGACCATTCTCACCTGGGTCCAGAAATTGTTGCAAGGAGATCACAACGGTGGCTGCGATGAATGAGAGCCGTGGACGCCCCTCATCCAGCGAGGCGTCCACGATTTGTGCCTTTGATCATGAGCGCTCGCCGTGCCTTGTCTTTCTGCAGAGCGAACCGGTCTTCGACTTCCTGCATCGGGAGCCGCGTTATCAGGGTCTGGTCGAGAAGGTCGGCCTGCCACTCGCTCCTTGAGCTTTGAAAGGCATGAGATAAGGCTGCACGGGCAGCTTAGGAAACACCGAGTGCTTAGCGCGGTTCATGCGTTCGGAGACTAAAAGCCCTCATTCGATAAACCGAGGCGGCTTCCTGTACCTCTAGGTCTCGATGTGGCAACTCGCCATCCCGCGCTTCTCCAGATACTGCTGGTGATAATCCTCGGCGGGAAAGAAGGTCACCTCGGGAACAATCTGCGTGACGATGGGTTTCGAGTAGCGGCGCGCTTTTTCCAGCTCCTCTTTTGAGGCCTGTGCCGCGGTCATCTGCTCGGGCGTGTGGAAGAAAATAGCGGAACGGTACTGCGTGCCCCAGTCGGGCCCCTGGCGGTTGAGTTGGGTGGGATCGTGATTCTCCCAGAAAACTCTCAGCAGGTCCTCATAGCGGACTTTGGCCGGGTCGAACTCTACCTCGACCGCTTCAGTGTGTCCGGTGCGGTCGGTGCAAACTTCTTTATAGGTTGGATTCTCGGTATTTCCGCCGGTGTAGCCTACCCGCGTGGCAATCACGCCGGGCATCTGCCGGAAGGTGGCTTCGACTCCCCAGAAACATCCCGCTGCAAATGTGGCTTTTTGCATCTTAACCATCGCTCCTTGTGGGGCTGCCGTCCCGGGCTTCGCGGCGGGTAGTCCTCCGCTCCCGTGACCCGTTTGCCGCCCAATCTATTAGATGACGAAGTCGGCAGAAAGTCACGCCCCGGAGAAAGCCCCGGAGAAAGATGTTGCACTAGTTGTACTACCGGGGAATTGACGCTAGGGAAAGGTTCGGGATAAAGTTCGGCCAAGGTTGTGCCGCAATTTTCCCAGGAGACGTCTGTGGTTTTGAAGTCCGGCCGCGCCAGGAATGTGCAAAGGTTCACCCTCTGGCTACTCTTGGCGCTGGCCACGGCCCAAGCCGCGATCGCTGCCGCCAACGGCACTTCGAACTTCAGCCCACAACGCCGCGTGGGCTACACGATCGGCGATCAATGGGAACCCGCGCTGGCCGCCGATGGACATGGGCACATCTACATTTTATTTCCCCAGTACGGCGCGGTAACCGACTGTGCCGCTTGTGCGGTTCCGATGATCTCTCTGCTGGTCAGCAGTGACAATGGATTGTCATGGGAAGCGCCCCGTCCGTTGTTGGCCTCTCCGACCGGTCAGTTTGATCCGCAGATCGTAGTCGATCCGGTTGACCGGCAAACGGTGTATGCTTCCTGGCTGCAAAATAATAAGCGCGACGTGATGGTGGCACGCTCGCAGGATTTCGGCCGTAGCTGGTATTTTTCTGCGGCGGAGCGCTCGCCAGAGGATGCGGACAAGCCCGTTCTCACCGTGCACGGCGCCGATGTCTATGTGGGATTCAATCACCAGCAGAATTTTCTGGTGGCCGCCTCCCATGACTACGCCCAGACATTTTCTTCGGCAGCGGTGAATCCGGGCGCCGCGGCGGGCTCCTCTCTGGCGGGTGGCGCTACGGTCGACGCCACCGGAGAAGTTTATTTTTCGTGGACCGCTTACAGCCGGGGTGAATTCGGCTCCGGCCCCGTCAACCTTTATGTGAGCCGATCGGCAGACGCCGGACGTAGCTGGAATACCGTGCTGCTGGAGGCGTCGAGCGCGCCTCCGGACTGTTCAGCCGAAGCTTGCGAAGCTGGTTATCTGGGCGCGCAGGTTGCGCTGGCATCCGATGCGGCCGGAACGCTCTATGCTTTGTGGAACGCCGGCACCGCGAACGGCGGGCCTGAGCGCATATATTTTTCGTCCTCCACCACCGGTGGGGCGAGTTGGTCCGCCAAGGCGGACGTCTCCTTCGCCGGCGGTCAGGCAGAACATTGTTTTCCCGCGATCACTGCTGGCGTCGCCGGCGACGTTCGCATTGCCTGGATGGACACGCGCAATCACACTCCAGCAAACGAGCCTCTGTGGAACGTATTCCAGCGGAGTTCGAGTAACGGCGGGGCGACTTGGTCGCCGGAAACTCAACTCTCCGGTCTGGCTCGCGGCTATGACTATCTCCTGCCCGATGGCTTCCGCTTTCCCTTCGGCGACTATTTCTCCATCGCCATCGATAACCTCGGCACGACGCACGTGGTATGGGGAGCGGGCCGCAACTACAAGTCTCCGGGATCGATCTGGTACGTACACGGTCGGTAGGAAATTTTTCTATTCCAGAATTGTCGATTCCACGATTTTCTATTCAACGATCAGCCCGCCGATGAGATCGGCGAGGCGCGTAATGTCGTGATCCTGGCACCAGCGCGGCAGGTCATCCACAATCTTCTCGGTAGCGCAGGGATCCCAATAGCTGGCCGTGCCGATCTGCACGGCCGTTGCGCCGGCCAGCATAAATTCCACGACATCCGCTGCAGTTGAGATGCCGCCCATGCCGATCACAGGAATCTTGACGGCGTGCGCGGCGTCGTAAACCATGCGCAGGGCGATCGGCTTGATGGCCGGACCCGAGAGCCCGGCGGTCACGTTCGCGATACGAGGCTTGCGGGTGTCAGGATCGATGGCCATAGCCACGAATGTATTGACCAGAGAAATTGCGTCCCCGCCCGCCTCCTGCGCAATGTGGGCCATTTGCGCGATGCTGGTCACGTTGGGCGAAAGCTTGACGATCAAGGGCCGTCGCGCAACTCGTTTCGCCGTCGTCACCAGCTCGTCGAGGCAACGCGGATCGCTGCCGAATTGCAGCCCGCCATGCAGTGTGTTGGGGCAGGAAACGTTCAGTTCGTAGGCCGAGATCCCCTCGCCATCGTTCAGCATCTCAATGGTTCTTTCATAATCTTCGCGGCTATAGCCGAAAATGTTGGCGAACACAACTATGTTTTTCATCTGCCGGAGTTGCGGCAGTTTTTCCTGGAGAAAGGCGGTAGCGCCAATGTTTTGCAGGCCGATGGCATTGAGCATTCCGGCAGCGGTTTCCCACAGGCGCGGCGGAGGGTTGCCGCTCATGGGTTCGTGCGACAGGCCCTTTACGACGAATCCACCGAGCTTGGCGAGGTGAACGACATCTTCGAACTCGACACCATAACCAAACGTCCCGCTGGCCGCGATGATGGGATTCTTCAGCTCGATGCCAGCGAAGCTCACGCTGAGATCCAGGGGAGACTTGCCGCCGCTTTCACCGGAGCTCATTGCGGCGCTCTCTCGGGGGAAGATTCTGCAGCAGCATCTTCGGCAGAGCGGGTCGGTGTCAGCGCCTCGATCAACACGCGTCCCACCGAGTGTGTGGGAGCGTTGATGCCGAGCAGCGAGGCCAACGTGGCAGCCATATCGACTGGTTCCGCGTGCGTACGGTACGTGCCCACGCGAAAAGGCAGTCCATAAAAAGCCAGAGGAACGTGGGTGTCATAGGTGTAGGGAGAAGCGTGGTCCGTGCCCGTGGCTGGACCGACCGTGTAGAGATCGGGAACTCCCAGCACGTACCAGCTGCCCTCGGGCGAATAACTATTCAGAAATTTCTTCCCCAGGGGAGTATTCGGAGCTTCGCCTGCCGCCAGTTGAGACTTGGTAAAGTAGTCGCGCCACCCCGCCTGCTTCATGGCCCCGCCGACGGCGGTTTCGGCGTCGTGCTCTTTGATGTGAGCGGATCCGAACGCCTCCTGATCGAGCCATGCGTCGGGATAATCGAGCTTAATGTAAGGGGCTGCATGCCCAGGCGAAAATTTTGCCGCAAGCGCCTGGTTGATCTGCGCTTCAATCTTTCCCGCTCCCAGGTTTGCGGCGGGGATGCGCACCTTCTTCGCGGCGTCCGGTAACGCGGAAACGCCGTGATCGGCCGATAGTGCGATCCAGACATTTGCCAGGCCAATCTGGTGACCGAGGAAATTGAAAAAGTCGGCTAGCTCCCGATCCAGGGCCAGTGCCATGGCCGCCATCTCGGGCGAATCCGGACCGACCTGGTGGCCAAGAATGTCGTTTGCGGAAAGGCTGATGGCCAGCAGATCGGTAGCCTGCCCGGTGCCAAGACTTTCATACGTCACCAATTCCTTGGCGAATTCCAATTCATACTCATTGGCGAAGGGAGTGGCGCCGATTACTTGATAAAATCCCGCATCCGATCCGTCTCTATTATTCTTGCGGTGGGCGGTTGAGCGCAGCACGTCCCCGTTGCTGTTCTTCCAATCACGGTCCCAGTATTTTGCCGCCCGATTCCCGGAGTCGAAATCCCGCGTCCACTTGGGCAAGTCGGAGCGATAGTAAGCGGAAGTAATCCACGCACCGCTGTTCGGTTCGATCCAGTAAGCGGCGTCCGCCGCAAAACCGCCAGACAGCACGGCGGCGCGGTCTTTCAGGGACACGGTGAAGACTCGCGCCTGCCCCTGTGTCGCCAGCTTCAACTCGTCACCCAAGGTGTCAGCCAGAAGATTGTGCGGGGATGCTCCTGCTTTGCTTTCTGTGGCGTCCCCGGGGGTGCCGACGAGCTGGACATCATCGTCCTCCACCGAAGTTACCATGCGCTTTTTCTTCGGATCCCACCATTCATTCGACACAATGCCGTGACCGTTGCTGTAAGCCCCCGTGAATAGCGTGGCATGTCCGGGTGCGGTGCGCGTGTTCGCGTAGTCATAATTGCAGTCGGCGAAATAGGCGCCATGATCGAGCAGCAAACGGAACCCGCCCTCGCCAAATCTGTCGCGATAGCGCTCCAGGTAATCGCCGCGGAACTGGTCGATGACGATCACTACAACCAGCTTGGGATGGCCATTATAGGCGGACGCAGAACTTGCCGGGACCGAAGCGACAAGCAGCGTCATGAGAATAGCCGGCAACGTCGCCAGAATAGAACGGCGCGCAGGCGCCAGGCGGGGGAAAATTCTCATCGCGAAGCTAGTTTACACAGTGGAAGGTTCTGCGCCAAAAAACTGGAGGTTATAGAAAAAGCGGGGGTAGGGAAAAGGAAAGAGCGCAAGGGCGCTCGTTGCACCTTCGCGCTGAGGAAAGCTTTCACCCTTCTATCTCGTCGGTCTTGTGATCGCCCCCTCCGCGGCCGAGGACACCAGCGCGGCATACTTGGCGAACACACCAGTCCGATAGCGGGGCTGAGGCGGCTTCCACTCTTTCATCCGCTGCTGGAGAACTTCCGGGCCGATTTCGACCTCCAGAATTCGTGCTCTTACGTCGAAGCGAATCATGTCGCCGTCGCGCACTCCGGCAATCGGCCCTCCCAGTGCGGCTTCCGGCGACACGTGTCCGGCCATGAGTCCGTGGGTAGCGCCGCTGAAGCGGCCATCGGTTAACAGCGCAACCGACGATCCCAAACCTTCGCCCACCAGCGCCGCGGTTACGCTCAGCATTTCGCGCATCCCCGGGCCGCCCTTCGGACCTTCGTTGCGGATGACCACAACATCGCCCGGTTGGATTTTCTTGCTGGTGACCGCCGTCATGGCATCTTCTTCGGACTCAAAAACGCGCGCCCGACCACGCTGCTCCAGCCGCTCATGCCCGCTGATCTTGGCCACGCATCCTTCCGGTGCGATATTGCCCTTGAGAATGACGAGTCCGCCGGTCTTGTTCAACGGTTTTTCCAGCGACGCGATCACCTCCTGATTCGGGGTTTCCACGGCGCTCTCGCTTTCGGCCTTGATCGAAAGGCCAGTCACAGTTCTTGGCCCGGGGTGGATATGATTTCCGCGCAGCAGTCGCCGCGCCAGCACGCGCACACCCCCGGCGCGATGCATGTCCGCGGCTACAAAGCGTCCGGATGGTTTCAAATCGGCAAGCAGAGGCGTCCGCTCGCTGACGGTCTGGAAATCGTCAATCTGCAGATCTACGCCGGCTTCGCGCGCGATGGCCAGCAGGTGCAGCACCGCGTTCGTCGAACCTCCTGTGGCAGCCACAGAAGCGATTGCATTTTCAAAAGCCTCGCGGGTCAAAATCTCTCGCGGACGTATTTCCTTGTGCAACAAATTCAGCACGACCTTGCCGCAATCGAAAGCCACTTGATCTTTTTTCGCGTCCATCGCGGGCACGCTGTTGAAGCCCATCGGAGACAGTCCGATCATCTCCATCACCGTGGACATCGTATTCGCGGTGTACTGTCCGCCACAGGCGCCCGCGCCGGGACAGGCCACGTCTTCGAGATTGTGCAATTCAAGGTCGGTGATTGTTCCGGCGGCATTGGCGCCCACGGCCTCAAACACGTCCTGAATCGTGACATCCTTGCCGCGATAAGTGCCCGCAGCGATCGTTCCTCCATAGAGTACAAGGCCGGGAAGGTCCATGCGGGCCAGTGCCATGGCTGCGGCGGGGATCGTCTTGTCGCATCCCACCACGCACACGACGGCGTCGAACATCTGTCCGCGGCACACCAGTTCGATCGAATCCGCGATCAACTCGCGGCTCACCAGCGAGGCGCGCATGCCTTCGGTTCCCATGGTCTCGCCATCGGAAATCGCAATGGTGTTGAACTCCATCGGCGTGCCACCGGCGGCGCGTATGCCTTCTTTCACTTTGGCGGAAAGCCGCCGCAAGTGGAAATTGCACGGCATGGTCTCAATCCAAGTGTTGGCCACGCCGATCAGCGGATTGCGAAGATCGGCGTCCGTGAAGCCGATGGCTTTGAACATGGCGCGCGCCGGAGCCCGGTCGCGCCCTTCGGTGATTCCGCGGCTGCGATGCTTAAGATCCATGATGAAAGATTACAACATGACTGTCATCCCGAGCGAAGCGCGGGATCTTGGTGGGTGCGCGACATGGATGTAACGATTTGGCAAAATGCTAGGTAGTGGGTTCAGGAGTGATCGAAGCCGGGTGCGAAACCGTTATCGGCCGACTCAAACAGTCCGGAATGTTCTGGACGGTCCGTGGAGCCAATGCCATCATTGCCCTTCGCTGCTGCCAGCTCAGCGGCCGATTCGAGGATTACTGCGAGGCCCGCCGGGCATGAATCTCACTTCAAAGTCGTGCACCCGATCTTGGTGTCGGCTGCGGCCACATTGGTGGAGCAAACAAAAAACAGGATCCCTCGTATGGCTCGGGATGACAATTCTTCCTTCAGTGGCAAATATGGCCTTGGATCAAGAAAGGGGAACCTGCGATCAAAACCCGCTCGCACGATGCTGGTTCGGACCCATCGCGCACTACCACAAAACTTATGCCAGAGCTGCGCGCGCCGACTGCTCGGAAATGTTCACGGAACCGGGTGGAAGCGGCGCCCACACGGGTTCTCCATGGGGATGCAGCGCCGAGCCGGAGCGGACGTCCACTACATCCACGATCGCATGCCACTCGCGGTAAAGCTGCCCAATCTGTTTGTGCGTGACGTTCAGGGCGACGGTAACGGCATGCTCCTGCCCTGCAGCCTCCGCATGTACCGAGGTAAGATCGAGTCCCCGGCGCGAAACCGCACTCAAAATGCGCATCAGTGCGCCCTGCGCGTTGCGATAACGGATGTGAAAGACTGGCATGGTCGTTCCCTCGTTCGTATTTGTTCCTTTGCTTGTCTTCTTTATTGGTCTTTTTTATTTGTCCCCGAACACCATCTCCGAAAGCGCAGCTCCCGCTGGAACCATGGGATAGACATTCGCTTCGGGATGACAATCAAAAGCCAATAACTCCGGCCGCGGCGAGCGCAAGAAAGTGTCGATCAAATCTCCCGTCGCCGGCGACACCGGATACTCCGCCATGGCGGCCTCGTTCAGCCGCCATCCATGAATTCGGTAAGCCTTGGCGATCTCGACGAAATCCGGATTGTCGCTCAAATTTGTTTCAGCATAGTTGCGCTCGTAGAAAAGCTGTTGCCATTGACGGACCATGCCGAGATATTTGTTGTCCACGATCACCATCTTTATGGGCAGACCGAGGCGGTGCACGGTCGCCAGTTCCTGAATGTTCATCTGGAATCCGCCATCGCCGGAAACGCACAGGACGCACGTCCCAGGCTTTGCCAGTTGCACGCCGACCGCGGCGGGAAGAGCGAATCCCATCGCACCCAAGCCGCCGGATGTAATAAATCCACGGGGAGAGGAAGATCGGAAGCGCTGCGCCGCCCACATCTGATGTTGACCCACGTCGGCAATCACCACGTTGTCTTGCGGCAGGCGCGAGAACAGTTCATCGAGAAAGCGCACCGTCGGCTGGGCCAATCCATGCGGATCGAGTTCCGCGCGCTCGCGCCCGCAAGCCACCGCGCGCCAGTCGCTCCAGTCGGGAGGGGAAGCATGGCGCAGCTCTGCGTGAAATGCAGGAATTGTATCCGCGAGATTTCCGATGACCGGGAGTTCGCAGGCTCGTACGCGATCCAGTTGCGCCGGATCAATTTCAAAGTGGACAATCCTGGCATGAGGCGCAAAGCGCGTGGGTTCGCCGGTGACGCGGTCATCCAGCCGCGCTCCAAAGACCAGCAGCAAATCGGTTTCATGCAGCGCCATATTCGCCGCGCGCGTGCCGTGCATGCCCACCATGCCCAGGTAATACGGCGATTGAGGTGGCACAGCGCCCAGCCCGTGCACCGTGGCGAACGTTGGAATATTCAGCTCATCGAGCAGACGACGCAACTCCGGGATCGCTCCTGAAAGTTTTGCCCCGGCGCCCACCAGCGCTACCGGCCTGGTTGCCCTTTGCAGCAGCGCCCCAATCGTGTCACGGAATGCGCCCTCCGCTTTGGCATCAGACAGCCGCGCATGAGGAGTGAATTTTGCCGGACCAGAGAACTCTTTCTTCGCTTTCAGCAAATCCGTCGGAATGTCGATGAGCACCGGCCCCGGCCGTCCGCTGCGTGCCCAGTAAAATGCCTCCGCGATCACTTCTGGGATTTCCTCAATGGTGCGCACCAACCGGCTCCACTTGGTCAGCGAAAGCGTCACGCCAAAAACATCGGTCTCCTGAAATGCATCGCTCCCAATCAACGCGCTGCGAACTTGGCCGGTGATGCATAGGAGAGGAACAGAATCCATTTTGGCGTCGGCAATGCCCGTCACCAGATTGGTTGCGCCCGGACCGCTGGTCGCGATTGCAACGCCAACTTTGCCCGTAACCCGCGCGTAGCCCTCAGCCGCAAACACCGCGCCCTGCTCGTGCCGCGTGAGAACATGCCGGATGCCGCTTCCATTCAGCGCGTCATACAATGGCATGATCGCGCCGCCGGGATACCCAAAGACCAGGTCCACCCCTTCGGCGTGCATACACTGCAGAACGATCTGCGCTCCCTTAGGCATTCACCACCTGCTCGGGTTCAGGCTTCGGCGCGTCGGCGGGCTTTTTGGCTTGCCGCCCAGGGAGCCAACTCATCATGCCGCGCAACTGCGCACCCACCACCTCGATGGGATGCCGCTGCTCCTGCTCGCGCAACTCGGTGAAGTTATAGCCTCCGTCTTTGTTTTCCTTGATCCACTCGCGAGCGAAGGTTCCATCCTGAATGTCAGCGAGAGTTTTCTTCATTGCCGTCCGCGTGGCATCGCCCACGACTTCCTGGCCGCGCGTCAGGTCGCCGTACTCGGCGGTATTCGAAATCGAGTGCCGCATCCGGCTCAATCCGCCTTCATAAATCAAGTCGACGATCAGCTTCATTTCGTGCAGGCATTCGAAGTAAGCGATCTCGGGTGCGTAGCCGGCTTCCACCAGAGTCTCGAATCCTTTCTTGATCAACGACGTCAGACCCCCGCAGAGCACGGCCTGCTCGCCGAAAAGATCGCTCTCGGTTTCTTCCTTGAAGGTAGTTTGCAGCACGCCCGCGCGAGTAGAACCGATCCCGTGTGCGTAGGCCAGCGCATACTCGTGAGCCCGATTGCTTGCATCCTGTTGAATCGCGATCAGCGACGGAACCCCGCGACCTTCGCTGTATACGCGCCGTAGTAAATGGCCGGGGCTCTTGGGCGCGATCATCACCACATCCACGTCATCCGGAGGGACGATCGTCTTGAAATGAATGCTGAAGCCATGCGAGAAGCCCAGGATTTTTCCGGGATGCAAATAGGGTTTGACGTACTGCTCGTAGACCGCAGCCTGCGTCTCGTCAGGCGTGAGCACGTGAATCCAGTCGGCGCGCTTGGCGGCTTCATCCGGCGCCACCACGACCATTCCATCGGCGCGGGCCTGCTGCGCGCTCGGACGAGTCGGCTCCAGCCCCACGATCACCTTGCAGCCGCTGTCGCGCAAGTTCTGGGCCTGCGCGTGTCCCTGGCTGCCATAGCCGAGGATGGCGATGGTCTTGCCCTTCAGGGCGTTGGGCTTGGCGTCGTGTTCGTAAAAAATAGTAGCCACTTCAGCATGCTCCTTTTGCAGGTAGCGCCGGCGTCTCGCCGGCACCTTGCGTCTGAGACGGACACTCTGTCCGCCGGTTCAGGTACTTCGTTAAAATACCGACCGGTCGGTCGGTTATTCCCACGATGCTACCGGGCGGCACTCGCCTCTGTCAAGGGAGAAGTTTTCGATCCGTACAAGGCGAAGCTCCGGTCGGGATGACAAGTCGTGCTGGGTTCAGCACCCTATTCTCGTGACTAGAAGCGGGCAGCTAGCGGCCAGAAGCCAACTGGCATTCCACCTCGCAACTGTTTACCATGTCACCCGATGGCTCGCGAGACCGTGGTTGATTCCCGGCAGGAAATTCTGCGCACCGCCGCCCGGCTGTTCCAGCAGCGGGGTTACGACGCTACTTCCATGAACGATGTGGCTGCCGCGCTCAAACTGAGCAAGGGCGGCCTTTATCACCACTTTCAGAGCAAAGACGAAATCCTGTTCGAGATCATGAATCACGCTATGGAGATCACCCAGGAGCGGGTGCTGAATCCCGTGCGTGGCATCGCCGATCCCGAGGAGCGATTGCGGGCCCTCATTCGCCTCCACATCGAAGTCGTACTCAGCCCGCGCGATCGTGAGATTACCGTCATGCTGCATGAAAACCATCCCCTGCCTCGGGCGCTCCGCAAGCGCATCAACTCCCGCAAGAAGGATTACATTCATTTCCTCGAGAGCTTGCTGGCGGAAGTGCAAAATAAAGCACGGCATTCGCATTCCACGAAAGGCAAGGTGAGTCCGCGCGCCGCGGCCTTTGCCCTGCTCGGCATGATCAACTGGATTTATCAGTGGTACAAGCCGGAAGGCGATCTGCAGGCGCAGAATCTGATACCGCAATTTACGGATCTTATCTTCGGAGGCGTTTTTGCGTGAGAACCGTTTTCGACAGCCTTAACGAGATTGACGAACAACGCGCGGCGAGTGGAAGGTCATACCGCGAGTTCCTGCGCGTGCCGGCCATGAGCGCAGGGCTCTACGTGTTGCCCGCCGGAGCGACGGACCGGCAGAAGCCGCATCGCGAAGACGAGATCTATCATGTGATTCGCGGCCGCGCCCGCTTCAAGGCCGGCTCGGAAGACCGCGAGATTTCCGCCGGCGACGTCATCTTTGTAGCGGCGGAAGTCGGCCATCACTTCTACGAAATTGCAGAAGAATTGGCGCTGCTGGTTGTGTTCGCACCTGCCGAAACCTAGAGTGTCCACGTCAGGGGCTAACGCCCGCGCTTTGATTGGCGCATGGGCGGCACGACGATAAGTCGTGCCCTTCCGCAAGCGATTCACAAGACCGATTTCTCGACGCATTTCGTCTTCACCGAGCTTCCCGATGGATTACCAGATCACTCCAATGCGGCCTGAGGACTGGCCGGCTGTCCGGGAGATTTATCGCGAAGGGATCGCGACCGGTAATGCAACGTTTGAAACCGAGCTTCCGGATTGGGACACGTGGAACAGTCAACATCGTAAGCATTGCCGGCTGGCCGCGCGCCACGGAGAGCAAACTCTGGGGTTTGCAGCGCTCAGTGCGGTTTCAAGCCGCCAGGTTTACTGTGGAGTTGCGGAAGTCTCAGTCTATGTAGCCGCCGCAGCGCGTGGTGGCGGCGTGGGCAAAACGCTTCTGAAAGCGCTGATCGCAGAATCCGAGCGTCACCGACTCTGGACGCTGCAGGCCAGCATTTTTCCTGAGAACGTTGCCAGCATCGCCCTGCACAAGTCCTGCGGATTTAGGAAAGTCGGCGTCCGCCGACACATTGCCAAATTAGGAGAGACCTGGAGAGACACGCTTTTGCTGGAACGCCGAAGTTCGCGAGTAGGGGTTTAGAGCCTGTGGCAGAGGGCCGCCGGGCTTCGTCCAGGCGGGACAGCCGAAGGCGCGCTCTCTACATGACAGCTATTTCGCCGGAATCCAGTAAATTTCTTCCTTGATTGCTGTTCGGTCGATGAAGCCGCGGCGCTTCAGAATCGCTTTGCTGTTCGCGATCATGTCGGGATGTCCGCAGAGATAGGCCGTGGTATTCGTGGCGTCGAGCTCCCAGTGGTCGGCATACTTGCGCAGCACATCGTCGGCTCGTCCGATCTCGCCCGGCCAGTCGGCATGATCCCAGGGACGGCTCACGGTGGGCACATACTTGAACCAGGGCAACTCCGCGTCGAAGCGGACTAACTCCTCTTTGTAACCGAACTCCCAGGGCCGGCTGGCGCCGTTCAGTAGATATAACTGGTGGCTTCCGTCAAAGCGCCCTTCCTTCCAATCTCTCGAAAGCGTGCGGACAAAGCTGACGAAAGGAGCCACTCCGGTCACCGTCGAAACCAGCAAGTGATGCTTCCGCCCGCTCTCTCGGTCGAGCGTGAACTTTCCTTTGGGAATTTTCCGCATCAGCAACTCGTTGCCGGGTTGCAGCTTGTAGAGACGCGGGGTGAGCGCGCCCTCCGGCACGAGTTCAAAGAAAAACTCAATCTCATTCTCGAAGGGCGCGGAGGCAATCGAATAGGGGCGCTCAGTGCGCTTGCCATCATGCTCGACCCCGAGTGTGGCGTACTGCCCAGGAACAAATTTGAACTCGCCGTCGGGCTGAATGCGAATCATCCACAGGTCTTCTGCAAACTCCACGCGTTTCATTACTCGCGCCCGGTAAAATCTGTCTTCCCCGATCGTCATCTGCAGAATCCTCAGATATCCGAGCCCTGGCATGCTGAAAACCCGCTGCGGAGGCCATTAAAGTTTTGCGATGATACACGGCGCGCGCATGTTTGACAATCGAACCGGTCGTTGCTGTGTCGTTTAACTCGAACCGGACAACTCACATGCTAAGAAAACCGGACATTTCAACTTGCTAACAACATCGAACGGTCGTTCCTCTGTGAACTCAAGTGAATCTAACCGTCGCGCAGATTGGCATTGGCAGGTATTCTTACTGGGTCGATCTTTCACGTATGGCGGCGAGTTTGAGCCTTGCGGACGTTTGAGCCGGAGACGCCCCATGAAACCGAAAGCGTACGTATGCGTATTTGACGGGCTGGCGGATTGGGAGCCAGCTCTGGCCTTGTGCGAAATCCGCAAGTCGGGCAAGTACGAAATATTGACCACGGGCCGCTCGTGTGCGGCCGTGGTGACGATGGCAGGGCTCAGGGTGTTGCCTGACGTCGCCATGGATGAGATCGAACCGCGCGAAGCGGCGATCTTCATTTTGCCCGGCGGAGACCAATGGGAAAAAGGGCCCGACGAGAAAGTGGATGAGTTTCTCCGCAGGCTTCACGCGGAGAATGTTCTGATCGGCGCACTGTGTGCAGCAACGTTGGAGATCGCCCGCGCAGGACTGACAGCCGGTGTGCGCCATACGAGCAATGCCAAGAGCTACTTAAAGAAAATGGTTCCGGCGTACAAGGACGAAGATTTCTACGTAGACGAATTAGCGGTAACCGATCACAACGTCATCACGGCGAGCGGATTAGGGAGTGTGGAATTCGCGCGCGAGGTCATCCGCGCGTTAGGAATCTACAGTGAAGTCGACATGAAAGTTTGGTTTAAAATGTTCAAGAACGGGCGCATCCCCGCGGGCTTAATGTAACAACGCTGCAAAGCGATATAGGAAGTGACGGGTGCTAGGGCCGAGTGCCCGAGCTTTCGGAGTTTCAAAAACTCGACCCGCTTTCGTGCCAGCCTTGCCCCCCACCGGCGGCGGATTCGGCAGGGCCCGAAGTTTCTCCAGTTCATCTTGCGTCTTTTGCCATGCTGCAGGTTTCTTCTTGGTCGCCAGGGGGGCGTCCGGATTGCTGTAGAAAGCTAAAATGTTTGTCCGCAGTTCAGGACTGATCTGGTCGAAGTTGTGGACCGCCAGCTGGTCGAGCACATGGGCATACGTTTTATCGGTAAGAGCGTACTCGCCCGCTCGCGTATCGTGGCCTGTGTCAAAGTCCGTGTTCGTAAGCTGCAAATCACCGGATGAGGTTTCATGGAGAAGCTTGGTATAGTTCTCCACCGTTTTGTCCACACTAGCAATATATAGATCTTCGGTTTTTTGCGTGGGAATTTTGAAATTGAGTGCCTTGAACGGCCCTATCTTGGGCACAAATCTGAAGAAGAACGCCAGCGCGCGCGTTCCAAAGCCCGGCTTGCGATAACCTTTTCCCCACTCTTTCTGATAGCTCGTGCGCGACAGGTAATAGCGGAACTGACGCGCCCGGAAGTTCGGCGTTTCCGAGACAATCTCCTTGCGGCGAGCGACCAGCGCCACGCGCGTCATCTCAGGAATGACGTTGCTGATAGCCCGCCGGAATGTGCCAATGGCCAGATCTTCCTTGGAAACGACCTCCGTCAGTGGAACGCCATAGGTGTCCTCGAAGGCTCGCTCCAGCACCGACTTGGAAATCTCAAAGCCGATGAAATCGTGATAGCGGTCGGAAGTGTAACGGTTTTTCGCGATCTGCGTCACATCGAAGCCGAACTCCGTGCGGATGTGGGCCTTCGGATCGTCCTCATAGGTCACAATCTTCCCGTATTTCTTTGCGAGCTTTGGAAATTCGATGCCGACGGCCTCATTGACTGTGGGATGTCCACAATTGTCAGCCGAATAATGCGCCAGGGCGCCGAGCGCGAACGCATATTCGTCGAGGTTGGACGATTCCTTGAGCAGGTTGACGATGAAATCGCCACTGCGAACGTAGTGCGTAAGGTCGCTGAAATATTTGTTGCCGAACGGGTAATACCCCATGTCCTGCATCACCGAGCCGCCGTACGCGAAGGCATGGGCCTTTTTCAAATCATCGTCCGTCGCGGCCGGGAATCGCCTTTTCAGCATCGGCAGAAGAATGTCCTTCCACGCGAGGTCCACAATTTCTTCGTGTGTCAGCACGGAATAGGCGGCGCAGGACTGTACAGCGCAGATCTGCCCCAACATAATCGCCAAGCCGAAACCCAAGGAAGGCCGCCAGGAAATGAGGATTCGCCTCATTTGCTCAGGACCAGCACGACAAAGGTGTCGGGCACAATGCTGCGGCGGGGATGAGGATTATCTGCCGTCGCCGCCGGAGGCGGACCGAATTTTGCGGTCACTACATAAACATTATGCGTTTTGGAATCGAGCGCCATGGTGCGCGCGCCCGCTTGCGTCGGAACATTTTCCGCCACGCTGAATTTGTCGGGCGAATCTTCTCGGACCACGCTCAGCACCCCTTCGCCACAGGAGGCGAAAGCCAGTCCAGTCTCCTCATCGAATGCGGTCGCATCCACGCCTTCTGCAATCGCCGGCGTTGCCAGAACTTTGCCGGAATCCGCATCCACAACCGCCATCATCTTGTTATCGCAGCCTACAAACAGCCGGCGATTCCTGCGATCCATCGACAGACCCGTTGGCGACTCACAAGGCGCCAACGGCCACTTCGACTTTACCTCCAGTTTGCCGGGATCGATCGCCACCAATTCGCTCTTCTCTTCGATATTGACGAAAATCTTGCCCTTGCCGTCGCTGGCGGCAAATTCCGGTTTGCCATCGAGCTTGATCGTGCCCAACACTGTGCCCTTCTGAGCATCGACCGCGGTGGCGTCCTGACTGCGTCCGTTGAAGGTAAAGATGCGTTTGGTCGCCGGATCGTAAAGGATAGCGTCCGGATTTTCCCCAACCTTCACTTTGCCGCTGGTCGCCAACGTCTTCAGATCGAAAATGCTGACCGTGCCTTCGCGTCCGTTGCTGGTAAATCCGCGGCCCAACTCCGGAGCGAGGGCGATGCCATGCACTCCCGGAGTATCCGCGATGTCCCCGACATTTGTTCCCGAATCCAAATCCAGCACGATGACGTGAGCCGCCCGAGAAATATAAAGACGCCGCGTCACCGCGTCGGCGGTCAAGTAATCCCAACCACCCTCTCCGCCTACCTTGTAGGTGTTCACCACTTTGTATCCTGGGCCAGCTGCGCCGCCAGCCGTAGCCGCAACGATCAGAAGCAGCGTCGCCGGCAGCCAATCACGCAAGTAATCTCTCTTCACAAACATCCTTCCTCCGGAAGTTGAAAGCCCCTGGCATTTTGTGCCCATGCCGTTTTAAAGCGGCCCGTGGCCGCGCCTCGAGTGCCGCTCAATCAGGCGGCTCCCAGAGGTAACTTTACCCTATCGCGGCTCGTCTCTAAAATTTAGTCATGGACGTTTTTCGACCGAGTTTGTTGCAGCATGACAGCGACGGGGGAGTACGCGCATTCGACCCGCGCCTCCAACCGACGCCGGATTACGGCACTCTTGGGCCAGGTTCCGATTTTGCGCCAAAGCCGGTTCCAACACCGTCGGAGCGTGATCGTCCGGAACAGGATCGGAGAACGCTCTCCAACCTGCGCTATCTGCATATTGCCGCCGTGATGGCGGGGGTCGGCCTTGCGGTAGCGGTCTCCAGCGCCGGAGGGGTAAACGCCGTTCGGCAAGAATTATTCCACCAGTTCTCGTTGCACAAAAATCCCGGCGTCCCTTCTACTCCGCTGTCCGATCGCGATCTGGATCGCCAGAAGCCGCAGATACAAGCGGAAATTCTTCTCGAGCGTGCCGTAGCTCGCTCCGATGGGTCTGCCGATCCGATTGCAGCACAAATCGCAGCTCGAACGGATGCATGGCGGGGAAAGCTCAAGTGGGACGCGAGACTCAGTGAACTTACCACCGCCGCCCTCAGTTCCAATCACAGAAGCGTGCGGGATTCTGCCATCGAGGTCCAACTTGCCGCCTACGGCCTCGCGAAGAACGTGCCGACCGTCGACGCGCTGATCCAGCAAGCCGGCTCCTCCGATCACGCGCAAGAAATCTGGGCTTTCTGGAGCCTCGGCCTGCTGGCGAACCGCGGCGTTGAGACAGACCGCATCATCGAGGTATTGAGTGCTCACTTAAGAAATACAGAGAATGTTTCCTCCGACCACGCCTCCTCGGAGCAGACTCCCTCCAGGCGCACATCGGATCGCGCTTCTGTTCGAACCTCGGAAGATGCGCGCCGCTGGGCGGTAGAGAGCCTGGCCGTGGTGGGAACGACTCCTACCATAGCTCCGCTCTTGCAGGCGATGCACGACGATCCGTCTCCCTTGGTGCGCGAACGCGCTGCCTGCAGTTTGGCGGAGTCTGGCATGCTGAGTCACGATCAGCGGCTCATCGCCGTCCCGCAACTCATCCACTACTCCGACGATCCGGTACTCGACGCGCAGACTCATGCCTGGGCTTTTCAGGCCCTGGGCGATATAACCCAACAACGCCTGCCCAACGACTCCGCAGCCTGGCGACGCTGGTACCAGAACAACCGGGAAAACAACTAGCCTCCGAGGCAGCGTCCACAAGTCGCACCAGCAAACTTGCATCAAAACCTCGCCAGTGCCTGCGGCCAAAATCAAGCGCTTACGCGTCTAAGAGACTAGGAGCATCCTAGTAGAATCTAAGAGAGTGTTCGTCGTACTCCTTTTCATTACATGCGCCCCGGCAAACCGACCTCCGCTCCAGTGCAAGCCGCAGTCTTAGATTTGCTGTCGGAGCTGCACGCCCACGCCGGCTGCGAGAGGATCGGTCTCACGTGCGATGCTTTCGCCGAAATTCTCGCGGATGTGGCCATGAAATATCTTCCCGCAGTGGCCACGCAAGCGGAGGCACGTACGTTTCTTCTCAGCTTGCGGGTGGAAGAACTTGCCCTCGCCAGAGCCTGCGCCGCAGGCAAAGATGCTGCCTGGGAACTCTTTCTCATTCGCTACCGGGAGAAGCTTTATCAGTCATCCCTGCGCATTGCCCGCGAGGATTCAGCCGCCCGCGATCTCGCCGACACGCTCTATGCCGAACTCTACGGCACCCACACGCGCGAGGGCGAACGCGTTTCCAAGCTGGCGTCTTTTACCGGCCGTGGATCTCTCGAAGGCTGGCTTCGCACCGTGCTCGCGCAAGAATTCGTGAATCGCTACCGTCGTACCAAACGTTTGGTCAGCCTCGACGAAGAAGGCGAAGAAGGTTCTCAGTTCGCAGCTCCCCAGACCGAGCCGGTTTCATCCCCCGACTCTCGTCTGGAACTTGCGACCCATGCGGCGTTGGCTGCGCTCTCCGGCGAAGATCGCACGGTGCTGGCGGCGTACTTCCTCGACGGCCGGACTCTGGCGGAAATCGCCCGGATGCTGGGCGTGCACGAGTCCACCATCAGCCGGAAGGTGGACAAGCTGGCTAAGTCTCTGCGAAAGAAAATCTTGGCTACGATGGTTCAGCAAGGCATGGCCCGCCGTCAGGCGGAAGAGGCTTTAGAGGTCGATGTCCGCGACCTGCACCTGGATATTCGACGCAGTCTGGCGCAAGAAAAGTCCCCGCCACCGTTCTCTGGAAAGAGAGAGGTGAGAGCGAAGGCTGAATTGCCAGGAGAAGCCCCAGGACGGGCCATCGATCCCTGGAAGGAAAAGCTCGGAGACAGAAACTAGCGTTACCATGCAGAACGTTCCCAAATTCGTCCTAAAGCGCCTGCAGGAGCGAGTTCCCGGAGCCGAATCGCATCCCGACGCCGACCTGCTCAGCGCCTTCGCCGAGCGGTCTCTTGCTGGCCGCGAACGCGATCTGGTCATGGAACATCTTGCGGTTTGTGGCGATTGCCGTGAGGTGGTGACGCTCGCTTTGCCCGCAACCGAGAGCATCGCCCCCACCGATTCCCCCCGCAGTACTGGAATCGGCTGGTTCGCCTGGCCCGTCCTGCGCTGGGGAGCTTTGGCCGCGGGAATGCTCGCCGTGGCCTCCGTTGGAGTTTTGCAATACACCCATCGTCGACCGGAAAAGACGGTGGCCTCGAACCTGATGCAAAGAGACTTGATGCAACGTAGGGAGGCGCCCGCCCCTTCAACGTTGGCTCAACCTGCCTTACCCGCACCAGTTCCCAAGCTGGAGATCCGAGACAAGAAATCGACCGCGCACGAACTGGTTTCTAAAGCTACCCCCGCGATGCCGCCGCCAGGTCTTGCAGTCTACGGACGTGTAGCCAGTGGCAGGTGGGCGGGCGTTGGAAGCGGATCCGGAGGCGGAATGGGAGTCGGCGCCTCCCCGGTCTCTTCCGGCGCGAAGGAGGTCTTTCCTAACCGCGACGCTCGATCCCCGCAAGCCCTAGAAACGACGCTTCAAGCGCAGAATGCAGCTCCCGAGATCCAGCAACAGGTGAAAGTTGGGGCCTCTTCAACGGTGGTTGAAGTGCAATCCGCCGCTGGTCCAGCCAACACCGAATCGGCCGCTATCGCAGTGCCTCAGAATCAACTCGTTCAGAATCAGGCTAACTTGCCGGTCCAGGGCCGGAAGTTGACCACTCTTGACGTGGTCAAAGCCAAGGATCCGGTGCCTGCGCAACCTGCAACCGCTCCCCCCGGCCAGCCTCGGCAAACCTCATCGCCGGTTATGCCTCGTGCGCTGCCCCGTTGGGCCATTGCCCCTGCCGGTGCATTGCAGCGTTCTTTCGACGGAGGAAATACTTGGGAAAATGTTGTCCCATCCTTGTCTGCGGGAAGTCGTACCGCAATGGCAATGAGCGTCCCCACGACGGACCGAAGCGCACCTGTTGAGGATAAGCTCGCTGAAAAGCCCGCTGAAAAGGAAGAGAAGAAGGATCAGAAGGCGGTACCTGCTCCGAGTCCTAACCTGATATTCCGCGCCCTGTCGGCAAGTGGACTCGATGTTTGGGCCGGCGCCTCCGGCGGAGCCTTGTATCACACCTCCGATGGCGGCAATCGCTGGGCGCGCGTGATCCCCTCAGAAGCCGGCGCGATTCTTACCGGAGACATTACCAGCATCCAGTTCTCGGACCCGCAACACGGGAAAGTTGCCACGTCTGCCGGAGAACTCTGGACCACCGAAGACGCCGGCCAAACTTGGCGCAAACAACCGTAATTCTTTACCCGAAACCCGCCAAAGCTCATTACCTCAGTGACGTATACAAAAAAAGGGACTCAACTCTATCATCCAAAAGTCGTTGGCAGTTCTGGGGGAGGGCTGCCTAGCGTCTTTGGATTGAACGTCCGGGACGCTTTTTTGATTTGTAACGCTCGTCTGGGCGCCAACGCTTATTTTGGAGGTGAACGGTTGACGTATAGAACCATATGTTCCTCGTCAATGTAGCTTTCGCCCACCTTCAGCGCTCCTCGCTCAAGGCCAAAGGACTCAAATCCGAACGAACGGTAGAGTCTCAATGCGGCCTCTTGAGTTGTCGCTACCGCGAGCCGGATCTGCTCGATCCCTTCGGTCTGGGCGGCGCGCCCCAGGACCATGCGTAACATATCTCGCCCGACCCGTTTCCCCCTCGCCTCGCGGGTCACATAAACGCCCCAAACGTGCCCTTTGTGGCGCTCCTTGAGTCCCTTGTGGCGGAAGAAACCTGCCGTGCCCACCAGTCGCTCGCCAATAAAGGCACCAACGGCGAAGCTGTTCGGCGGATCGGAACTGAAACGCATCGCTACATCATCCAGTGTCAAGGCGCGGTGCTCCTCAGCCGATGCGCCAAATGCCTCGGGTTCACACTCCAGCGCTTCCAGGCGGATATTCCAGTACGCAGTCGCATCCTCTGCATTCAGGAATCGAATTTCCATCAATCATTCCCCCAACCAATCATTCACCAACGGCTACCGGGCTCCTCGGCACGCCGCGCAGTAGCCGCCAATCTCCAAACGCGATACCACAATTCGAAATCTGCAGTCCTTCTCCACCTGTCCCTTCAACTTCTCAAAAACATCGCTGACAAATTCCATGATCTTGCCGCATCGCAGGCAGGCCATGTGGATGTGGTCCCGGTTCAGCTTGCGCTCGTAGTAATGTCCCTCGCCGTGAATGTGCATCAGATCCAGCTCATCAATCAGTCCATGCCGCTTTAATAGCTGCAACGTACGGTAGACCGTGCTGCGGTCCACGCTGGCGTCCAGTTTCTGAGCCTTGCGCAAGAGTTGTGCCGCGTCCAGGTGTTTGCTGGCGGTCTCCATCACGCGCAGGATTGCGCGCCGCTGCTGCGTCATTCTGATTCCGCGCTCGGTGAAATGTGCCTGCAACCGGCCCGGCATTTCCGTTTGTGGCAATGGCATGATAATCGCTCCTCCGACCTCGCAGCGACGGTCGCAACTGGTCGCAATCAGGCTGCGACGGAATCTTTCTCCGGAACTGGACAGTACCCATCCGTTTGCGGCATCATTCTTAATGTACCTCCAGATGCGACTGAGTTGCAACTAGGGGAGACATGAAGAGCTGCGATTGCGCTTCATCATAAGTTCAGTTGCGACTGCTTTGCAACTGAAGATGACCCCAAAATGATGCGAAGGTTTCCCAAATTATCGCTGCTTTGCCTGTCCCTTCTTCTGGGGCTGCCCGGGGCAAGTTTGGCCGGAGTAGGCGGAAGCATCTCAGGCACGACCAAGGACACGTCGGGTGCCGCAATTGTTCAAGCCGCCGTCAGTGTAGTGGATACCGATACCGGCGTGCGTCAATCTGCCACGACGGACGCTCGCGGCACGTATACCTTTCCCGTCCTCCCCATTGGGAACTATGTGCTCGAAGTGAACCACCCCGGCTTCAAACCTTACCGCCGCACCGCCATCACCCTCGATGCCAATGGCGCGCTCCTGATCAATATTGTGCTGCAGGTAGGGCAGAGAACTGACGCCATCACCGTAAGCGACAACGCGGCTCACGTAGAGACTTCCAGTTCCCAGATGGGGGAAGTCATCGCGGGCTCGACAATGACCGGCGTACCCCTGAACGGCCGCAGCTATACCGATTTGCTCGCGCTCCAATCCGGCGTCGCCCCGTCTACGTCGATTACTTCCACTACCGTCCAGGATGTCGGAGCCAGTGCCTTCTCTCCGTCGGGAGACTTGAACTCGGGCAACATTTCCATCAACGGCCAGCGGGAGTTCGCCAACAGCTTCATGGTGAACGGCAGCGACGTGGAGGAAGACGTCAACATGGGGACGGCCATTATTCCGAATCTCGACTCCATTGCAGAGTTCCGGATTCTCACCAATAATTTCGATGCGGAATATGGCGAGTATAGCGGCGGCCAAATCCAGGTCATCACGAAGTCGGGCGGCAACGCCTTCCACGGAGACGTATTTGAATTTTTACGCAATACAAATCTGGATGCGCGCAATTACTTCTCTCCCGCCCGCGGCTCGTTTGACCAGAATCAATTTGGCGGAACCTGGGGCGGTCCAGTGCAGCGAAATAAGATTTTCTTTTACTCTGATTATCAAGGCACGCGGCAGACCCAGGGGGTGGCCACAGGATTGATTCCCGTGCCTTCCGCACAAGACCGAACTGGCAACTTGTCGGACTCCGCCAATTCTCTCCATGCGAAGGTCAGCGGTCCCGCTTGGGCCAGCATGCTCTCGCAAAAACTGGGATATCCGGTCTCTGTCGGAGAGTCCTACTATTTTCCCGGTTGCGAAAGCACCGCGGCTTGCGTGCTTGCTGCACTGCAGATCCCCCCCCGTGCGTGGTCCGCTCCCGCCCAGCATCTGCTGCCCTACATTCCAGCGCCCAACCAGCCGGGCAATTTGTTTTCCACCTCCGCTTACAACCAGACCCTGCATGACAACAAAGGTGCAATCCGCTTCGACGGGAATACGCATTGGGGGCGATTCTCAACTTACTATTTTCTGGACAACTTCGCGCAGAACAATCCCTATCCCACAGCGCAGGGTGGGGCGAACGTTCCCGGCTTCAACGCTTTGAATCTGGGCCGCGCCCAGTTGCTCAACCTGGGAAACACCAGCACTTCTAGTGCAACCGCCGTGAACGAATTCCGCTTCAGTTATCTGCGCGACTCCAACGATCTAGGCAGTCCGCAAGGCGGATTAGGTGTGAGCCTCGCGTCCCAAGGCTTCCAGGTTGGCCCCAACACGACCGGCATCGTGCCGCTCTCTCCACAAACCGAGGGTGTGGAGAACGTCGTCTTCGATAACTATTCCATTGGAACCAATACCAATGAATTGATTCAGACGAACAACACTTTCCAGTGGCTCGACAATTTCTCCAAAGTGGTGGGCACACATACAATCAAAATCGGAACCGAATTTCATTTCGATCAGGTCGATACTCACGCCATTGCTCAGTTCAACGGCAGTTTCCTGTTCTTCGGTAGCCAGACGGGATCCGATTTTGCCGATTTCCTGCTCGGCGCTCCCACGCAGTACAACCAAAGCCAACTCCAACCCTTTTACGGACGCAACAAGTATCTGGGTTTTTATGCGCAGGATCGTTGGCGTCTGCGTCCCAACCTCACGCTCAATTATGGTTTGCGTTGGGACCGCATCGAACCCTGGTACGAGAAATATAATCAGCTGGCAGTTCTCGAGCCGGGTAAACAATCCGTAGTTTTTCCCACCGCGCCGGCGGGAATTCTTTTCCCGACCGACCCCGGAGTTCCCCGCACTTTGGCGGCGCCGGGCAATAAGGTTTTTGCACCGCGCCTCGGCCTTGTCTACTCACCCAGCGCCAGTGCGGATTCTTTTCTGGGCAAGATCCTGGGAGACCGCGGGCAAACCAGCTTCCGCGCCGGCTTCGGCGTGTTTTACACCGCCATCGAAGCGCTTACCATCGGAGTTCTGAGCGCGAACGCGCCCTATGGCACGACCTATACCAGTCCGACTCCCCCGCTGTTTGCCACGCCTTTTGTTTCCGCTTCCAGCGGGCAGGGCAGCCAGTATTTTCCGGTGCAACTGGCGCCGCTTAATTCTTCAGCGAGCCATCCTGATCCCAATATTGATTGGTCGCAGTACGAGCCTATCAGCGGGTTGCCAGCTTATCCCACCACGAATCGCATTCCTTACACCGAGGAATATATGTTCTCGGTGGAGCGTCAACTATCATCGAACACCCTGCTCAGTGCCAGTTACGTGGGCACACAAGGTCATCGGCTGCTCGCGCTTGTGGAAGCGAATCCCGGCAATCCCGCGCTCTGCTTGCCATTGATGAATCCGGCAAGCTTGGCCGGCGGACAAACCCCATGCGGGCCATTTCTTGAAGGAAATACCTACCTCACAAATTCCGGCCAGACCATCCACGGAACCCGCGGCCCGCTGGGCCCGAACTTCGGCAGCGATTCGAACCAGGCTACGGTCGGCAATTCTAATTACAACGCGCTCGAAGTCACTTTGCGCCATACCAGCGGTCGCTTGGAGATTCTTGGCGGTTACACTTACAGCAAGTCGCTCGACCAAGCTTCGAACCTTGGAGAAGAAATCAACCCTGTCAATCCCGCGCTCAGCAAGGCTTTGTCGGCTTTCGATGTGAAGCACAACTTCGTGGCCAGCTACAACTACCGTCTGCCCCTCGACCATCTTTTCGGCGGCAATCGATGGACAGAAGGCTGGGCGCTCTCCGGGATCACCCGCTTCAGCACCGGTTTTCCCGTCACGCTTTACAACTACGGAGATAATTCTTTGCTGGGCACGGAACCGAACGGCGTGAACAACGATGGAGCGGACGAACCGCAGTACACTCCGGGCCCGCTCGGGCTAAACCATAATCCCCGCAACGGACAGCCCTATTTCAATACGAGCCTATTCAGTCTCCAACCGCTCGGGCAGCCGGGCAATGCCAAGCGCCGATTCTTCTACGGGCCAGGAATCGATAACTACGACCTGGCCCTGATCAAGAACCTGCCACTCCTCGAATCGAAGTCTCTTCAATTTCGCTGGGAGGGATTCAACGTCTTCAACCATGCTCAGTTCTACGGACCGGCTTCCGTGAATGGCAACATCAACAGCACGTCATTCGGACAGGTGGTCGGCGCGGCTGCTCCCCGTCTGATGCAGGCTGCAGTGAAGTTCATCTTTTAGGCGCGACGCTTCCGGACCACGATCCGGACGTCCTGCCGTTTTTGCGACTTTCGCCCTTTCCCCGGCATCCAACCGAAGTGCGATAATAGCTAAGCCCTCAACCGGGCATGCACTTATTCGATACAGATCGCCGGGCCCGGCAAGACAGCTCGACGGAGCGTCCGCCGACAGCGCGACGTTACAACGAGGAGAAACTTCAATGGCAGGCAATGGAATCGTCGAAGTCACCGATGCAAACTTCGACCAGGATGTTTTGAAATCAGATACGCCCGTGCTGGTGGATTTCTGGGCAACTTGGTGCGGCCCCTGCCGCGCCCTCGCTCCCATCGTCGACGAGCTCGCCAAGGACTACCAGGGCAAACTCAAGGTCGGCAAAATGGACGTCGACTCCAACAGCTCCACGCCCATGCGTTACAAAGTCACCGGCATCCCCACGCTGCTGGTCTTCAAGGGTGGACAAGTGGTCGAGCAACTCGTGGGTTACCGCCCGAAGGATGCCATCGCGCAGGCGATTGACCGGCACATCGGGTGAGAAGGCTTCTAGCTGCTGGCTTCTAGTGGAGACTTCAAACGCACGCGGACTCTTACGAGTCGCGTGCTTTTTGTTTTCCTGGGATCAGACCGGTAGGACCGCGCCGCGTCGGAGTTGAGCTGAAAGCCACTCACGGCATTTCCGGCATAGTGTACTCGAAGTCGTAAGAGTGCTTTCCGCCATCGATCTTTATCGTGAAGGTGCCCGATATTCCAGCCAGTTGACCGGTGCCCGAGTCTGGCACAACCGTGACGCTCAACTGCGGCGTGCCTCGTGTCAAGGCGCCACTGTGCTGCAGGACGAAGCCGCCTGCGCGGCCCTTCAGCGTTCCCGTCACCGGCTCCATCGCGACGTATCCCCCTGAACCCTTCACCACAGTCGCCGCCAAGGAAAGCATGCATCCTTTGCTGCTCCCCTCCAGATCGCCGTGAAACTGCTTGTCGATCGACATTCTTCCCCAGCCTGCGTCGGCACCGTCTTCGGCCGCTTGCGGCATCAGCTTCACGTCAAACGTTCCACTCGCATGACTGGTCGCAACTTTCTCCTTCGTCGGCGTGGGCTGCGCTACTGCCGGGTTCTGTGCATCCCCATCAGCCGCCAGCATCAGACACAGACAAATTCCCACAATGAATTGAATTCGGGATTGAGGTCGCTGCTGCAAAATGACCTGTCGGCCGTGCTGTGAGCTAGGAGCCAGGAGCCAGAAGCTAGAAGCGTCTTAGTACTTCCTCAGCACCCCAATCACCCGCCCCTGAACTTCCACCGAGGCTGCAGGCACGATGATCGGCTTCATGGTCACATTTGAAGGTTGCAGTCGAATGTTCTCACCTTCACGATAAAAGCGCTTCAAAGTCGCATCACTCTGCTCGATCAGCGCGACCACGATGTCGCCGTTGTGAGCCGTCTTCAGCTTCTCCACCAGCACATAGTCTCCGTCGAGGATGGCTTCATCCTGCATGGAATCGCCGCGCACTTCGAGCACGAACACTTCTTTCGAGCGGACGAAGTCGGCGAGCGATATCGTCTCATTGGTCTGCATCGCTTCAATCGGCTGGCCGGCGGCGATGCGCCCCAGTAGCGGCAGAACCAGGCCGGTATTCACGCTCATGGCCTGCTTCAGCCGTCCCTTGGGCGGCAGCAGATCGATCGACCGGCTGCGGTTGTAGTCGCGGGTGAGCAGTCCCTTTTTTTCGAGATTGGTAATGTGCTTGTGCACGGTTGCCAGCGAAGTCAACTCGAGCCCGGCGCCGATCTCCTCAAACGATGGAGAGTAGCCATGCTCCGCTACAAAGCGGGAGATGAAGTCATACACTTCGCGCTGTCTGCGTGTAATCGCCATGCCGCCATTGTTGGCGAATATAAAGCGAATGTCAAGAGGAAACCGCCGTCAGCCGTTGGCTGTTTCGCTTTCAGCCGCTGGCAGTTGAAGGTGGGCGCTCATCGCTGAGGATAGAGGCTGACGCACGATCGCGGGAACGGCCGGGACCTTGCCAGGTGGCTTGCGGCGAGTGGGGTCGACCGAGTCAGCTATGGCCGGCTGCAGTAGAGCGACGCTGAGCGACTTGGGTATTGTGATCCGAGCGAGCGCGCCGGCTTGGGCGATTACGGGCTCGGGAGGCACAGCAAGGGCGCGATATTTGGGAACTTCGTTGACCATCTTTCTTTTGCTGCCAGAACTCGAAATTGGCGCGGGGAGAGCGTTCTTGGCGGCGATGTGAAGGATGCGGAGATCATGCGCTGGTGGAAATGGCAGAAGACCTAGCCGCGCAGGGCCGGCGAGCCGCAGGGAACTTCGTTATTAACCTTGATGTGGGTGTAGGTGCGAGCATTTTTGTTGACGGCCATTGAGTTTGAACCTTCCAGGTTTGTGGGTGCGAGATCTGTATCGAAAAAATTCCGGATCGAGTTTGTAAGTTATTGGAATAGAGTGGGTTGGCGTCGCAGAGATCGGGCCGGTTTTCGGCGTCTACCCCGCACTGGCGTGTGGGGCGATGACAGGGGGCTGCGGCGGAGTTCCTGTTGGAACTGCTTGTGGCACGACGGAGGTCGTGACTTCCCCGTCCCCCTAGCTGGGCAAATTGCGGCTCAGGGGCTAATGCCCGCTCTGATCTGGGATTCTTTACTGGGCGCTGCAGCGCCGCTCTTCCGCGGTTGTGCCGGCCGTGCGGCTGGAAGGCGTCGAAATGCGGGCTTAAGATCAATATCCCAAGCGAAATCAAAATCACCAACAGACATCAAGACCGAGCCTAGTGCAGGGATCCTTCGACCGCGCGGGACGGCTGGCTGCGCTCGCCCGCTCCGCTCAGGATGACAGAGGTGGGCTATTGCGAGGATCCAGATCAAGGGCGACGGACAGCAGCATCCGTCCCCCCATGGGTTTGCCGGGCGGACAGCCTAGGCGGTGTCGCATGCCATTCATATGGGCCTTTTGCGGAGCGATCTCATCTAATTAACCGTGGCGTGAGGATGTGATGGGGAGGTTTTCATGGCGCAAGACAGTTTGGTTGCGGTGGGGCGGAGCGGGTCCACGTTGTCGATTGTGTGGGGCGTTCTGCTGGTTATGATGGGGATGGTGGCGATCGGTTCGCCACTTATGGCCGCGGTGGCGGTGAGCGTGATCGTCGCTTGGCTCATTATTTTGGCCGGCGTGATCCACGTCGTGATCGCGTTCCACGCGCATGGGGCGGGGAACATGATCTGGAAGTTGCTGGTCGGGATCGCGTATTTGTGCTTTGGCGGATACATGCTCGTGCATCCGGTGATGGGAGTGGCATCGCTGACGCTGGTGCTGGCGGCGCTGTTCGTGCTGGAAGGAGTCCTCAACCTGGTTTTGTATTTCAAAATGCGTCCGGTGCACGGGTCGAGCTGGTTGCTGGTTGATGGAATCATTACGCTGCTGGTGGGCTTGATGATCTACCTGCAGTGGCCATCGAGTTCGGCGTGGGCGATCGGCGTGCTGGTTGGCGCGAGCTTGATCATCAGCGGCATTACGAGATTGGGGATGACGTTCGCGGTGCGCCGGGCGACGGCAGGCGGGGTGACAACAACGACGAGGTTGGCGGCTTAATCTGGGATGGAACAAAACTGCGATTGGGTTTCGCGTTGTTGTCAGAGCGGGATTGGGACCAGGAGCAAAATCAAAACCGAGGCAACAGACAGGAGTGTCCGTTGCACACGAGCTGGTCGGGCCTTGCCCGGCGGACAGCCGGGGGGGCTGTCTGCACCTGGGTGTCTGTCTCCACAAGGTAATACCGGCTAGCCATCCGAAACTTCTCCCAGACTCGTAACTCTAATAAGGGAGGATAAAGCGGCGGGCGATGCCCGGGGGGAGGGTTATGTCGAGAACTTCGGTACGGTTGTTTGCGATGATGTTGACGGTGCTGGCCGGGGCGGTGGCCTGCCGGGCGGGGAATGGGGCGAGTGTAGTGGTGCCGGGTCCACTGCTCGATGAGTCGCGGGCTACGGCTCCGGGGAAAGAGACGGCGGTGGTGGCAGGGGGATGTTTCTGGGGAATCCAGGCGGTGTTTCAGCATGTGAAAGGCGTGGTGAGCGCGACCTCGGGATATGCGGGCGGGACGGTGAAAAATCCGGATTATGAGGCGGTGAGCAGCGGCCAGACCGGTCATGCGGAGAGCGTGCAGATTGTTTACGATCCCTCGCAAGTTACTTACGGAGAGTTGTTGCGAGTGTTTTTCTCGGTCGCGCTCGATCCCACCGAAGTAAACCGGCAGGGTCCGGACGAAGGCACGCAATACCGCTCGGTGACCTTTTACGGCGACGACCAGCAGAAGCACATTGCCGAGGCCTACATCGCGCAACTCAACCAGGCAAAGGTCTTTCGGAAAGCGATTGCGACGCAGGTGGTGCCGCTGCAGGCGTTTTATCCGGCCGAGGGGTATCACCAGAATTATGCGACGCTGCATCCGAATGATCCGTACATTGTTTACAACGATGCGCCGAAGGTGTCGAATTTGCGGCGGGAGTTTCCGGAGTTGTACACCGGGAAGTAGGGAAGCGCGCCAAGGGCGCGAGTGATTCGCCCGCAAAAGCGCGTGCGATTCGCGCGGCGCGCCCGGATCCATCGCGAGACAAAACGCGTCTCGCTCAGGATGACAATTTTTGGGGAGGGGAGTCATGTTTGATTCGGGTCGCGGGGATGGGGAAATCAATTTAGGACGGAGATTGTTTCTGTCAGGCCTGGCAGCTGCGGCCGGAGGGGTGGCCCTGTTTTCGTTGCGCAGACCACACGTGATCGCGGAGGCGGCGAAGACCGAGCCGGCGGAAGTGACGATCGTGCAATTCTCCGACGCGGGGAAGCGGCTGGCGACGGTGAAGGTGCCGCGAGTGGTGAAGTCGGAAGAGGAGTGGAGGAAGCAGCTGCCCGAGGGAGTGTTTGAGATTACGCGGCATGCGGACACGGAACTGGCATTCACTGGAAAGCTTTTGAATGTGCATGACGCGGGAGTATTTCGCTGCATTTGCTGTGACAACGCGCTGTTCAGTTCAGCGACGAAGTTTGATTCCGGCACTGGCTGGCCGAGTTTCTGGCAGCCGATTGCAAAAGAAAATGTGCGGGAGATCTCCGACAGAGGCATCGGCATGGAGCGGACTGCAGTTTCGTGCACCCAGTGCGACGCGCACCTGGGCCACGTATTCGACGATGGTCCAAAACCGACGGGGCTGCGGTACTGCATGAACTCGGCGTCGCTGCGTTTTGCCAAAGCGGTCTGATGGCGAAATCGCTCCTTCAAGAAGAGTGTCGGCAAATTCCGGAATATCCTTAGACACGGGCGTAACGCGCCAGGTGCTGACGGCCATTAGGGATCGTCTGCGCACGGCCCTACGCTTTGAACATGGACCCCAGTCTGGAGTTCGGCCCGCTCAATCCGGCGCAACCGGAAGGCGCCGGCGAGTGTGCGAAGAGCAATAAAATGAGCGGTTCAGCGAAACCGTGGAAGCCAACGTGGCGCAGCGACGGCTGCTGAAGGGGCGCGAGGATTTGCCGGAAACGCTTCCAACGATTTCACCAGTTCTGCAATCGCTGCTCGAGGAGTTGAATCTCCCTGCGGACAAGCTGGACATGCCGCGCGTAGCGGAGCTGATTTGCCGGGACGAGTCCCTGGCGGCGCACTGCTTGCGCATGGCAAATTCTCCGCTGTGCGGTCGCGGCCGGTCCACCGACTCAATTCGTGCGGCCATCCGGACAATCGGAATCGCGCGGGTGGGTGACAGTGCACTCTGGTGCACGCTGATGCGGATTGGAGAGACGCAACGGGGCCTTGATCCGGTTATTTTCTAGGAGCACTCGCTGGGCTGCGCCATTTTGAGCCGGAAGCTGGCGCGCAGCGCGGGGTTTCGAAAATCCGGACAGGGCCTATCTCCCCGGATTGCTGCATGACATCGGCGACAATCGTGAGTTTTATGCTTGTGCCCTGAGAGATGAAGCGCGCTGGAGGAGGCAGCCCGCGAACACGTCTTCGCCGGGGAAGTGGTTCAGCGCCTAGAGGAATCGTGGCGAGTCTCTCCTTCTGAGGGACGGCTGGTCTTCTCGTCGGATGACGCTTTGGTCCGGGCTGTGTTGGGAAGAGAGCGGAAGGGTTTTCGTATCGTACTCAGAAGTCTGGCCGCGCAAGAGCGCCACTTCCAGTTGGCGCGAGGGCAATCGATCCATTCTTCGCCACCCGGGAGACGCAGAAGCATCCGGCGATCGCATTCCCAACCGGACTGCGGCTCAGGCTCGGAGGTGGACATTTCACCACCAAACGTTACCCGGTAAAGTATTCCCAGAGTTGCTGCCCGGCCGCAGTGACTGTGCTCACGGGCTGAAACTCATCCGCAACAGACTCGTTCCGTACGGTCCTGGTACTTAATTAATTCTCGCCACGCGGTTCTCGATCCATAATTGAGGCGCACCAAAAGAGATAACCTCATTCATGTACTGAATCGGCCTATCATTCCTGAACAATCTGTAGGAGGTAGGAAGATGGCAGCGAATCAAGTAGTGCTTTACTTCGACAAGCACGAGGATGCTGTACTCTTCACCCTGGCTGCCAGTTCCGTTATGTCCGCGGAAGGGCCGGTCCAAAGCAGTAATGCGGCGAACAAGGTTGCGGAGGAGATTTGCAAAGCCAGTCGAATCACGACCGAGGGTGTTCTGAACGTCACGTGAAGGGCGGCACAATCAAAATGATTCGAAAAGCAGCGCTGCAAATAGGAGTTCCCGCGCTACTCGCTTGCATGGCATGGAATGCCTATCTTGCTGTGAACCATTTAAAACAAATGCAGAAATCCGCGGCGCTCACCCTTGAAAGTGCCAAGCTCCAGGCGGATATCTCCGGTGTTCGGAAAGACCTGACCGATATGGAAACGGGTCAGCGGGGATACCTTCTGACCGCGAACCCTTCCTACTTGCAGCCCTACTCGGACGCGAAGGGCAGGATCGAAAGCGATTTTGCGGCCCTGCGTGCGAGACTTGCGACGCGGACGGAGAGCGAACGATCCCTGGAGTTGCAGCTGGAGTCTTTGGCCAAATCAAAGCAGGCTGAGATGGAGCATTCGATTAGTCTGCGTCAACAAGGCTATCGCCACCGCGCATTCCTGCTGGTGAATTCCAACGAAGGTGCGGAGTACATGGACAAAGCTCGCGGACTTCTGTCAGCGCTCGCCGAGGCGGCGACCGGCAGCTTCGCTAACTTCGACAGAGACAGGAATGCTGGCCTGAGCCAGGCTTTGAGGAGAACGATTTTTGCCAATTCACTCTTGCTGGTGTTGACCGCATGTCTGTTTGGACTGATCCGCTACCACGGGCGAGCGCTTGAACAAGAAACTGCCCAGAGCAGACAAGAGCTGGCGATGCGCGATTTGCAGTTGGAGAAATTGACGTCTGCCCTTTCCAACCAGGCCCGCTTCAAAACCTGTGCCATCGAGGCGAACGCCCGCTTGCTACTGCAAAACTACGGGGGATTCCTACCGCGACAAGGCCACGAATATGCTGAGCAGATCAAGGAAGCGTCGGCACAAATGGAGCTTCTTCGACAAGATCTGGTTGGCAGCACAAACTCCTATCGGGATAAAAAGGCAGCTTAGCGACTTATGAAAGAGCTGCTGAGCGCAGCCTTTCCCATCGCGCGACAAGCCAAACTGAGAGAGGTCATCCCGCCACGCGGATGCCGCGAGAGGCTGGCCGCGCTCAAAAAATCAACTTCAGTGCGAATTGAATCAACCGTGGATTGTTGACGATCTGTGTGATTTGACCAAAGCCTGGTGAGTCGGTGGCCGTTCCGGGAAACGCAAACTGCCGGTGATTGAAGATGTTGAATGCCTCGGTGCGGAATACAAGCTGAGTCGTTCATGAAGTTTGAATGCTTTGAAGAGCGAAGCATCAAAGTTGACAAAGTCCGGCCCGTAGAGTGGCGTTCGCGAAGCGTCACCCAAAACCCTGGGAGGTGGATCGACGAAGCAGCTGGTATTGAAGAATTCTTGTACCGTCGGGTGACTCAGCTTTCCATTACAAATCTGATCAGGACGATTGCCGAGTGCGTACCGGAGTCATTTACACCGGTCAACACACCAAGCGGAAATCCCGATGCGATATGCGATATCACATTGAACTGCCAGCCCCGTGCGGGAGGTATTGGTGCCAGTTTCGGTAATCGTGACTACCGCACCAACGATGCTTCCTCCGGAGCTGTCCACCACATTCCCGACGATGGATCCTGTGGACTGCGCATGGATCAGGCAAGGAAACAGTATGGAACCGCAGCAGAGGAGAGCAAGATCCAGGCACGCACGCCGCACGAATGCCCCCCCTTTTGAAAGCATTCAAGCAAATGCAGACTGAACTTTTGCGCCAACGACGGATATCGTTGTCAACCAAATTCCTTGAACCGATGAACCGGATGCGTGCCATTTTCGAGGAAAGGCGCGAGAGGCCGCCGGCATTGCGAGTGGCGTCGGCAGCGAGTTCCGGCGGCCTCTACTCGGGGAAAAATCTAGTCCGGATGCTTGCTTTCGCCCGTTGGCGGATGCGCCATCTGGGGATCTCGCGAATTCGGCGTGGGCGCTGACATGAGATAGACAAACATGTTTTTAAATTTCGGCCAATCTACATCCATCTGGACATGCGCTTTCTGCAAACTGATCGAAGGCTTATCGTGATCGGTCCAGACGACCGTATCTCCGTAACTGATGCCTTTATCCACGCTGACGTCCATGTACACGTACCGTTCGCGTGTGATTAGACTCGGATCGAGCCAGGCGGCGGCGGCTAATTCGTCCCAAAGATAATCTCCGGGCTTGCGCGTATAACGCGCAATGTACTGTGCCGCGGACTCGTGGGACTTGCCGATCTCGGCCAACATTTCCGGGGTCAGATGAGTCTCAATGGAAACGTCCACGGTGGTCACAGAAATCTTAGACCACGGCGCATGCAGGGTTATGCTCGATGCTTCAGGATCAAACCACAGATTAAATTCATGCCGGGGACTGTCAAGATACTCGGGATCGTCAGTATGTGGATTGACGCTGCCGCCCATGATGACCAACTCCTGCGCCAGAGAAGCGAACTGCGGGTCGCTAATAATGGCAGCAGCGACGTTTGTCATGGGACCAGCGGCATAGATCGTTACCTGGTGCGGATATTTATGAACCATCCGAACCATGAAATGCGCGGCATCTTCAGTTGCGGCTTTGGTCGACGGATTACCTTCTGTTAGATTCGGCACGTCGTCCGGATTATGCGAGGACCTGGGCATATTCCACGCACCTTGATAGAGCACTTTGCCGTACATCTGTTCCCATAGATTCGTCCACTGCTTGGTGCGAATCATGGGGGTATCGATGCCGGGAACTACCGGAACATCGGTGCGTCCCACTAACTCCAGAAGACGTAATGTATGCGCGACCTCCTCGTTACGCCATCCATCTCCTGTGACGACCGTGATCCCCAACACGTTTACATTCGGCGACTGCAGAAAGACCAGGATCGAGTTCATATCTGTGCCGGCAGGTCCCATGGCATCCTGATCGACGACCACGGAGCGACTCTGCTGCGCCAGTGCGAAGGCAGGAAGCAGCGAGAGGACAGCACACAATAAGAGTGCGTACTTCGTTTTGCCTGGCTCTGTCATGACATGCTCCCTCGGGCACCGCGCAAAGCCAGCAGTTCATCCCCAGCCGTTCGTCAGATGGGGAATGAGCTCGAATAGCCTTTCAAAAGACGGGCTGTGGCGGGCCTGGCCAGAAATCTCCTCAACTATACTGCCTGAACCTTTTAACTGGGTGTCGCTTGCCCGAACTCAATCGCCGCTGCGTGGCGAAGACGATGCTCCGACAACACGTAAAGCCTGAATTTCCTGGATCGTGCCTCCGAGCTAGTACTTCCTTCATTCTGCCGAGACCGGCTCGCCCACTGATGGTCACGCCTAGGCCTCGATCTCGTTTGGTCGTGCGTAAAATCCGGGTTCGTAACTAGATTCGACTTGGTGCGCTCTTGCGGGACGCAAGCATTGTCGCACAATCATTGATCGGCATCACTCGATCGCCTTAAACAAGCGATCGAGTCCCGAATGATGCGGGGGCAATCGTATCGACAAAATCCAGTAGGGGCGCAGTGAAGATGACTCGACCAGACACCGCGCAGGAGTCCTACGTCCTGCAAGCGAGACAGCACGGACAAGCAACAGCAGTTGTGCTATTTCATTAGCGCCCGCGGTGTGTCCAAAGCAAGTACAAGCGCAGTAGGTAAATCCAAATTTCCGAAGTCGATGGAGAAAGGTTCTTCCCACATCAAAATATAGGCATCTACCGCTGTTTTTATGGCACCCGTCCCATGGACCCCGGGTTGCACAGATCTGGGTTGCTCACGTGATCGAGTTAGCCGATGATGGGAGCCATATCTCGGACTCTCAGAGAGTTAGGGTCGCAACTATTCGGAAGGAAAGCTGCGGCGGTTCCGCGCACGGAATGAAAAGTAAAGGGAATACGGATCACGACATGCTCCGGGGGCTTTGGTCTCCGACTGTCTGGGCACTAAGTCTCGGCACCTGGATGTTCGTGGCCCTGGCATATACCGTGACGATCTATCAGCTTTATCAGTCCATGGGTAGGCCGATGAGTTTCCTGAGCGCTCTGTCCATGCAATGCAGTCAGGTTTTTGCCTACGCTTTGTTGACACCTTTCGTTTTCTCCTTTGCGAATCGCTACGCGGTGCAGCGAAGCGAGTGGGTTAGGCACTCGGTATTGCTATTGGCAGGCGGTTTGGTATTTGCCATTGGGCACGTGGCCCTCAGGGGTATTACTCCATACGCATTTTGGGATTCTCGCACCCAGCAATGGGTTTCTGCCATTTGGGATCCTGAAGGCCACCGATTTCGAATCCAGTGGTACATGTACAAGGCGCTCTTCCTCACCAACCTTGTCGACGACATCATTGCCACCTACCTGCCGATCGTCCTGATCGCACACGTGATTTCCTACTACCATAAATTCCGTGAGCGGGAGTTACGCTCTTCGCAGTTGCAGGCGCAGCTGGAGAAGGCGCGGCTTCAATCATTAAAGAGTCAACTGCAGCCGCATTTTCTCTTCAATACCTTGAACTCAATTTCCGCACTGATGTTAACCAATGTTGATGCTGCGGATCGAATGATCACGCGGCTGGGGGATCTGCTTAGGCTAAGTCTCGAAACCGCCGACACACAGATGACAACACTGAGCCGTGAACTCGAATTCGTAAATTGCTATATCGAAATCGAGAGAGCACGATTCGAAGAAAGGCTCAAGGTGAGAATCAACGTCGAGCCCGAAACTCTCGATGCCCGCATTCCTCACCTGTTGTTGCAACCGCTGGTGGACAATGCGATCAAGCACGGAATCTCAAAATTGGTGGCCGGAGGCGAAATTCGTATCTCCGCGAGCCGGAACGGCGCTGATCTCCTGCTGGAGGTGAGGGACAATGGGCCTGGATTCTGTGGACCTGGAGATTCCTTGTCGCGGGGTGTCGGACTTAGAATCACGCAAGAACGGCTCGAAACTATTTACGGACAAAACCAGAGTGTGCAGTTGCTAAGTTTGCCGGAAGGCGGAGTGGTCGCTCGAGTAAGTATTCCTCTGCACCCGACAATAGCAAGCACTTAGTTCGAGGCGTGCAACGCGACAAGAAAGCTTTCTTGCACACGAATTTCTTACGCATTCGCTTCTTACGCATCAGCGGATGACAGTGAATGTCGAAGGACTCGAAAGACCTACTGAATCCCAAAGAGGACCGCTGAATTCTCTATGAACAATATGAACAATCATATTTAGGCCTGTCTCTCGTTGCGTCTCCCGCGGCGCGGAATCAGTTGATTCGTTATTGCTCACCGAGAATTCGTACTCGAGCTAGGTGAGTTCATCCCTAATCCCTTCGCTCGTTTTCATGCTGGGCAATCGCGTGCCCTCACAGTTGCAGAGCCGTATCGAAAACAGTGGGTGCTCCTCACTGGCGACCGGCACGGAGAGAAATGAAGGAGAGACGTTCATGACAAGGATTAGCTCTTGCGCAAGATGCTCACGAAACGGGGTGAACCGGTGGGAGTTGATCTCATTACGTCTGATCGTAGCGTTTGTGTTATCTGTCGCGGCATCTTCCTGGGCACAATCCACGGTTGGGACGGGCAGCCTTCAGGGTACAGTGACCGATCAAACCGGAGCCTTGGTCGCGAATGCCAAGGTAGTGGTCACGAATAAAGCGACTGGGGCGGTGATGCATCTCAATGCTCCGTCTTCGGGAAATTATTCCACCGGTCCAATCCAGCCCGGGGACTATGTTGTGCAGGTGGAGGCAAAAGGGTTCAAGACCATGAACTTGCCGGTGACCGTTCAGGTGGGCAACAACGCGACCGCGAACCTCCAGATGCAGCTTGGGCAAGAGAGCCAAGTTGTTGACGTTCAGGGTAATGCCGTTGCTATCAATACCGAACAGGCCACGGTTCAAGGCACGATCAACGTTAACCAGATTGAGAATCTTCCGGTAAACGGTCGTAACTTCTTGGACCTCGCCCAACTCGAGCCGGGAGTTCAGATTCAGGAAGGCAGCACCTTTGATCCGACCAAGAATGGTTTTTCATCGATCTCCTTCGAAGGACGGTTTGGCCGGACGGCGAGGATTGAGGTGGACGGAGTCGACGTCAGCGACGAGACCGTCGGCACCACTACACAGAACATTCCCGCAAGCGCCATACAGGAATTCCAGCTCTCCCAATCTTCTCTCGACCTCTCAACTGAACTGACCTCCTCGGGCGCCGTCAACGTTACCACTCGTTCGGGCAGCAATACCGTTCACGGGGAAGCATTTGGATTTTTTCGGGGCAACCAGACAGCGGCAGCCTTGCCCGGTCCCACAGCTCCGCCGTTTCAGCGTGAACAATTCGGCGGCAATCTGGGAGGAGCGATCATCAAGGACAGGCTCTTCTGGTTCCTCGACGGCGAACGCACCAAGCAAGATTTAACGGCAGCCCAGCCTTTTAGCGCTCCTTTCAACACTCTGAATACCAGTTTGGTCGAACCCTACCGCGAATTGATGGCGGATGAACGCGTGGATTGGAACGTCAGGGGCAACACGCGGGCGTTTTACCGCTTCAATTACGATCAGAACAGTGACATTCGTCCATATGGGTCTGCGAGTTCCTTGCAGGGATTTAAGAACGCCGACCATACCGTGACTCATGTGGCCGGGATCGATTTCAATACCGGCCCGTATTCGCACAGCATCCGATTTGAATACCTCAAGTTTCGCAATGGAATCGGAGACGGAACGTCGATTATCGCGGCTGGTCCAGATAACCCCATACCCGGCTTGGGGATCAACATCGGAGCGCCCCTGGCCGGGAGTTGCGTGATTAGCAAAGGCGGCTCGTATTGCGGGGGACCGAACCTGCTGGCGCCTCAGCAGACAATTCAAAGCAACCACGAGGCTAAGTACGACGGCAGCAAGATTATTGGCAAGCACGTTGTTCGTTATGGGGTAACCTTCAACCATATCCAGGGCGGAGGCTTGGCCGCCTTCTTTACCTTCCCGCAAGCGGGCACGACCTTCACCGGGACTTCGTCGGATCCAACGTCCTACCCTGCGGACTGGGTGACCTTAGGCAATGGAGTTGGTTTCTCTACCGCGAAGGCTTCCTTCGGCTTTCCCGCCGGCGGCTTGGGCCCGGACAACCGCTTTGAGACTTATGTGGGGGATGCGTGGAAGATCAGACCCCGCATCAGTCTGGCGCTAGGCCTGCACTATGTGCGCGACACCGGGCGTGTGGATAGCGACTTGGGCCCTTTGCCGGCGCTGAACCGATGGGGTGCGGGCTTGGGCAACCAGGTGCGCACTCCCAACGACAACTTTGGTCCGCAAGTGGGTTTTGCCTGGGATGTGGCCGGCGCCGGCAAGACCGTCATCCGTGGAGGCGGAGGATTATTCTTTGAGAACTCCATCTGGAATAACGTACTGTTCGACAGCCCTGCGCGAATTCCGAAAGGCATCTTCTCTGCCTTTCCAACAGTCTGCGCCGGGGGCGCACCTGCCCCGTTGGTTTGGCCGGCCAATCCCGGCCCGGCGGGCAGTTTGATCGCCGGGGGAGCCGCGATCGTAACCGGCACAAACCAGGTAACGCCCAACTTCTGTGCGAACGCGAATGGCAGCGGTGTTTCCAATGCCGTCCCCGTCACAATCGCGCAAGCCGCGTCTCCGATACTGGCGTTGAGCCGTGCATACGAAGCTGCCACTGCCGCCAATATCGGACTGCAACCAAACGGCAATTTCGTGGGCACCGCCATGAACGCTTCTAACGTAAATGGGTTTGACCTGTTTGCCCCGAATTACCGCTCGCCCCGGTCTTGGCAGATGAATCTTGGCTTCCAGCATGAATTTCGTCCGGGAACTGTGCTCACCGCCGATTACATCCGCAACATCGGTGAGCACTCTCTGCTTGTGGTTGACGCGAATCACAGTGGATCGGTGCGTTCCTTCAATCGGGCAAATGCGATTGCGGCACGTGACAAAGCACAGGCTGCCAATGGCTGCTCGGCAGGGCCGGGGCAAGCTGGCTGCGTCTATGCGGCTCAGCTAAGTGCTGCGACAGCAGCAGGGTTAACGGGAGAAGCCGCCAAGGCTGCGGCGCTGGCGAACTCTCAATCTGCCTATTCCGGCGCCGGCCTGGATTCCAACAATGCCGTTACCGGAGGCGCCCCTTGCCCTATCTGCGCGTTTCCGGGTACGGACGGCTACACCGGGGTTAACGATGGCGCTCTCGGTACACTCGACTTGCTCCAGCCGGTCGGGCGGTCCTTGTATAACGGCCTGCAAGTAAAACTGGTTCAGCAGATAAAGAATCCTGTTCGCGGCGTAAAGTCTTCCAGCTTCCAGCTGTCCTACTCTCTCTCCAAGTACGTCAGCCAGGTACAGGACGGGGACTTCGTGAACTTGGCGGTGAACAATGACAACACGCTGCAGTTCACGGGACCGAACGCTTTGGATCGCACCCATCAGATCTCGTTCGGTGGAACGTTCGATCTGCCGTTCTTTACAAAGTTGAGCTTGATCGGACACTTCTACAGCCCGCTTCCTCAGAACTTCGCGTTGCCCCAGCTGACGAATGGGGGCGAAATTTTCGCTACCGATTGGTTGGGATCTGGAATTGGTTCCGGAGAACCCGGCATGCCGGTCCCAGGCACGAACCTAGGTCAGTTCCAGCGTGGCACAAACATCGGCAATTTGCAGAGCGTGATAAACCAATACAACGCCATATCTGCGGGCACGCTGACGCCCGCTGGGAAAGCGGTAGTGAACAGCGGAGTCCTGACCCGCGCTGACCTGTCGACGCTCGGTTGGGTAATGCCGGCGCTTGGCTCAGTCGCCCCGGGAGCCGTTGGTTTCCCGTGGCTGAAGTCGCTGGACTTGAAGGCGGCTTGGCCGATCAAGATCGGCGAGCGCCTGACCATTGAACCGAGCGCAGGCATCTTCAACATCTTCAACTTCGCTAACGAGTTTCTGGCGGGGAACCTGCCGGGAAATGTCCCGGGGACGCTGGCACCGTCCAATCCAGATTGTGTTGCGCTGGGAAGCTGCGCGACGACCACATTAGCCGCAAGTTCGGTGGGCGGTGTGACGCCGGGACCAAACCTCCTACCCTACCGGGCTAGTTTCCAGTCCGGGACCTATGCACTGGGTGCGCCGCGGCAGTTCGAATTCGGGCTGCGGATCAGCTTCTAGTTAGGGACGTCAATTGCATGATGATGAAGCCGTGGCGCGAAAGCTCCACGGTTTTTCGTCAGGACGTTACATTGGCCAGCGCTCGCCACTCGGAGGTGGGGGTCGTTGTTGTGAAGAGGAGGAATCGTCGGCGACCTCCGCCGATTTACGAGGTCCAATCCATCGCCAAGTTCGCGCGTTCGTTTCATCGATGTTGTCATACACTTCGCCGTAATCTAGCAGACGTCTCAAAACGACTGTCACAGAAATCCTTGGTTGCTTCTGTCGCGCCAATACCTCAGGATTTCTTTCCTGGATCCGGCGACACAGTTCCCGTGCTGTAAGAGGCTGCGGAGAATCCATTAGTATCCGACGACAAACCTCGGTGAGTCCTCGGCGGGGACGAAAGGAGGGACGAGCCGGTAACCTGGAGAGTAGATCGCGTAACTCCTCATCCGTCAGATGCGATCCAAAGACATCGGTGAGTCCCACAATCGTATCTTTTATAACTCTAACTCGCTGCGCAATCGCCGCCCGCTGTAGCAACAGCAAATCCAATTCCGCCCGCGCCCATCCTACGACGCGCTCGATGTCGTTCGCAGGATTGCATTCTGTCATACTGCGCGCCTTAGCCAGCTCAGTCTCCGCCGTTGGAAGTGCTTCCGGCATGCACCGATTCCCCAAGTGATTATGTACTCCCTTCCGCAAACCTAACCCAGGGTTGGGATGAACTGGTTCACCTGCGCCGCAAATACCACATCGTTCGGGATAAGTCATCTGAGAGACCTGCCCGATGAGAGGCCTGCCCGACCGCCATCCTCGTCACCACGCTTAGGCAATTGGTCGCATTGTCGCCGCTGATGCGCTCATCGTAGAACGCTATCCGCTCATCCGCGATTCCTGATCATCTATCCCTCCGCTATTGATAGAGCCTTAGAGATATGCCGATAATTATTGAAGAGTACTTCGCAATAACTTCTTATGGGTACATTGCCAGGTGAGTCGACTCCGCCCTCCGTCGTCGAACTAACGACACTCTTGCGAAACGAACTCTGTCACCTCTCGAAGCAAGACGACGCTGTCAGGAAGCTCATCCGCGGATTCAACGTTCTGTTGCATGAGTTGCAGGAGGGTGCGGGCAGAGAAGGGGCAGGAAATCTTCGCAGAGGATCGTTCAGCAGTCTCGCGCGAACCCCAGTCGAAACTAGCAGGAATGATCCAGATACCAGGCCCGTGCGCCATGGGAAAACAAGCATCTCGGAGGAAAGATTGCGCCGTGCTTGCCGTATCGCGCTCATGGAAACAGAGGAAGCTCTATCGGTCGAGGAGGTTTATTCACGCATTGTACTCAGGGGATCGTTCCCATTTAACAATCGCGATCATGCCACCGAAGCGATCATACGAGCGCTAGGTGCAATGGCCAAAGAGGGATTTCTGAGTCTCGACGGTCCGCGGCGCTGGAAACGCACTAGCGTTCGAGGCCAAGCTTAGAGAGCTTTACGGTCGTCGGGCTCACAGCGGTACCGTCCTCTCACTCTATCGATTCTCTTTCGGCGCCTCCGCTTTCGCTTTTTGCTTCTTCTGAGCGTCTTCGGTCCAAGGTGGAGCTACTCCTATGAATCGCGCAAGCGATCGATGGGTCCAGGGGTTCGGCGCCGCGGCGGACGATGAAACTGAAAGCCAAGTCTTCCGAGCGGCAAAGCCTGCTGCTGGGCAGCCGGAATCAAGCCTGCTCGACAATTCGCTGCAGGCCTGACCGATAGCCCCGGCTGCAGGACAGTTCCTTCCCGTTCTTCAGTACCACTACGTACTCTCCACTATTAACAGGTATCAGTTCCTTGATCTTGCGGACGTTCACGATACTCGAACGATGGATGCGGACGAAGTGGTTCGGGTTCAGGCGTTCAGAGATGGCGCCGATCGTTTCACGCAGAAGGTAGGATTCCTTGCCGACATGTAAGCGCACATAGTTGGCCGCAGCTTCCACCCAATCAATGCTTTCCAGGTCCAGGAACACAACTCGTCCATTGACCCTTATCACCAGGCGGTTGTCACGCTCCGATGCGGGAAAAGTTGTCGACCGGAGCTGGGCAAGCAGACTCAGAATCCGGTGCGTAATCTCGTTGTCGGGGGATTTAAATAATTCGGATCGAGCCCTCTTGACGGCCTGATGCAGGCGTTCCTGATCAAAAGGTTTTAAGAGATAATCGAGAGCATTCGCCTCAAAGGCACGAATCGCGTACTGATCGTAGGCCGAGGTAAAGATGACGACCGGCATATCCTCCTGAGGAATTTTGTCGAGGACTCCGAAGCCATCCAGCTCCGGCATCTGGATGTCGAGCAGTAATAGATCTGGCGCGAAATTGCGGATGGCGGAGACCGTTTGCTTGCCGTCCTGACACTCAGCCACGACCTGTACCTGCGGCTCCGACTTCAGCAGGATGAGCAACTTCTCGCGGGCCAGTCGCTCGTCATCGGCAACCACGGCGCGCATCACCGGTTGGTCTTGCGCTGGCGACCCAGCAAAATCGGGGATCATCGACGGCCTCCTGCCGCCTAATTCTGCTCCGCCTTCTTTTCGGCAGCCTTCTTCTGTGCCTGCACAGTCCACGGCGGGACAATGCCGTTCTCACGAGAATAAGCCACAGCCTGCCCAAGATGCTCGTGTGCATCGGCGACCAAGATATACACTACGTCGCCTGCGTTCGCCTGAGGGCCGAGCTTCGGCAAGAGTTTTGCGAAATCCGCGTTGCTCATGCTGTTGATGGTCTTCTGAGCAAACTCCCAGGACTTGTTCAACTCCGCGACGATCCGGACTTTATCGGTGGTCGATTTTTCCAGCGTCTTTCCGTCGACCTTTTCTGGAGGCACCGCTCCCATGAGACCAAGGATTCCATAGCGCTCGCCGGCAACATGCAGCAAGACCTCCGCGAAGGAGCGTGAGTCCGCCGAGGGGCGCCAGGTAAACTTGTCGGCGGGAACCACGTTTGCAAGATCCACAAACTTCTTCTGTACAGCTTCGAGATCCAATAGCGACTGACCCTTCATGTCATAGGCGGGGGCCGTGTGGTCGGCGGCGGCTGCCTCCGAATTCTGTGCCGAGATCTGGACCGCTCCGGCACAGAGACCTATTGCCACCAACAACGCTGCCAGAAAAACATCCTTCATATTCGATCCTCCTCGCAAAATACTGGTTCCTTAGACGAGCCAGGCAGAAAATGGTCTCTCACCATTGAACCCGTGTTTTTGAGCGTTCGAACCGGCAGGAGCGCTGGTCGTCCCAGGTTGCGCCTCGTGATGGCCTGAGAGCTCGATTCATCGGCGCAGGGAAAATCTTTTGCTTTGCGCTCCGCCTTTCTCCGTTCGCTGCCTTTATCATTACCGTCATGCCCAAGAAGCTTCGCTGGGGAGTTCTCAGCACTGCCGCCATCGGTCTCAAGAAAGTCATCCCTGGGATGCAGCGGGGCCAATACACCAGCGTCGTGGCGATTGCATCCCGCGACCTCGCGAAGGCACAAGAGGCAGCGACGGCCCTCGGCATTCCCACAGCTTACGGCTCATACGAAGAACTTCTCGCGGACGCCGAGATTGACGCGATCTACAATCCGCTGCCCAATCAGTTGCACGTCCCCTGGACCATGCAAGCCGCTGAAGCCGGGAAGCATGTTCTCTGCGAGAAGCCTCTCAGCCTCACGGTCGCGGAAGCCGAATCTCTCCTCGCGGTCCGCTCCCGTACCGGGGTCAAGATCGGCGAAGCCTTCATGATCCGCAGCTCCCCCCAATGGTTGCGCCTGCGCGAACTTCTGCACCAAGGCCGTATCGGCGATCTCCGGTCCATCGTGGGTTTCTTCAGCTACTTCAACCTGGACGCGGCCAACATCCGGAATCAAGTCGAATCTGGCGGTGGTGCGCTCATGGACATCGGCTGTTATCTCATCCACGCGTCGCGTTACGCCTTCGCACAAGAGCCCACTCGTGTGGTTGGAAGGATCGATCGCGATCCCCAGATGCACACCGACCGTCTCAGTTCCGCGATTCTCGACTTTCCCGCCGGGCAGTCGATCTTTACTTGCAGCACGCAGTTGGTCCCTTACCAGCGCATCCACTTCCTCGGCACCCGGGGACGCATTGAGATCGAAATTCCCTTCAACGCCCCGATTGACCGCCCTACTCGCCTCTTCATCGACGATGGAAGCGACCTCTTTGGCAAGGGCATCATTACGGAAGCATTTCCTGTCTGCAATCAGTACACGCTGCAGGGCGACGCCTTCTCCAAAGCGATTCTGGAAAACACTGAAGTTCCCGTCGCCCTCGAGGACGCCATCAACAACATGGCCGTAATCGAAGCCATCTTTCGTTCCGCTAACTCGGGCCAATGGGAATCGCCGAAGCGATGATCGATTGTGAGGAAATTGGAGCACGAAGCGTGCACAGTAAATGCCGAATGAGAGGCCGGACCGAAACTAGACTCTTCGTGCCGATTGTGATGTTCCATGATTGATCTCGCCTCAACGATTTCGGCTGTAATTCTAGCCGCCGGAACTTCAACGCGGATGGGAACAGCGAAGCAACTGATGCGACTGGATGACCGCCCGCTGTTGCAGCACGCGCTCGACAACGTGCGCGCTTCCGGGGTGAAGGAGATCGTTCTTGTTCTAGGATTCGCGGCCGCGGATATCCGGAAAGAAATCGACTTGCAGAATGTACGCGTCGTTCTCAACGAGAGTTTTCAGCAAGGCATGGGAACGTCGTTGAAGGCCGGGCTCTCCGCGGTGGCTTCGCAATCCGCGGGCGCCCTGATCGTTCTGGCGGACCAGCCGTTTGTGCGGCCTGGGACGCTGGACTTATTGATTGCGGAGCATCATCGTTCCAAGGCACAGATCGTGATTCCGACCCACCGGGGCTTTCGGGGCAACCCGGTGCTTCTCGACCGCTCGGTCTTTCCGGAAATAATGGTCCTCCACGGCGATATGGGCTGCCGCGCGATCTTCGGAGATCATCTCGAAGGAATTGTGAAGTTACCAGTCGACGATATGGGGATTCTGCTGGATATCGATCGGCAGCGCGATTTCGAAGCGCTTCGCCATGCCGGCAGTCGCACGGAAAAAGAGAAAGCCCTGCTCGAAACTGCCGATCTTCACGGACGACAGCTTGGGGCTTCAACGACAATGCGGCCGGAGCTGATCATTGTCGGCAGGGACGAAATGGCGGTCGCTTTGGCGAAACTGGCACAGGTCATGAAATTCACGGTGACCGTCGTGGATCCGTTGCTGGCCACCGCCGACTTCCCCGATGCGGATCGCGTACTTCACAGTCTCGATTTTTCGCTGCTTGCGGCGAATCCCAATCGCCACGTGGTGGTGGCAAGCCGAGGCACGTGCGACGAAGAGGCGATTGAGGAAGCGCTGGCAGCGAACAGCGCCTACATCGCACTCGTCGCCAAGAAGAAGAGAGGAGAGGAAGTGACTCGCGGCCTGCGGAGGAAGGGAGTTGCCGCGGAAAAACTGGCGAGCGTGCGAGTCCCTGCGGGACTCGACATAGGCGCGGAGACGCCGCAGGAGATCGCGCTCAGCATCATGGCGGAAATCATTGCGCAACGCCGGAAGCGGATTACCGGATAGCAAACCGGGGAGCTCAGTCTGCCGTGTGCGCGTCGCACTGGGCGATTACCTTGTCGGACGCGTCACTGTCCCGCATGTCGAGAGTTGCCTCCCGGTGCAAGGCGCGGCTGGAGCCGTTGCGGCGTAAGGCCACGATCTGGCTCACGATGCTGAGGGCAATCTCCTCGGGAGTTGCCGCCCCTAAGTCGAGTCCCGCGGGCGCGAAAATTCCCGCGATCTTATCAGGGGGAACTCGCTCTGCGGCGAGGTAGTCGAGCACAAGCTTCGCTCGATGATGACTGGCTATCAAAGCCACGTAAGCGGCTTCACCCTCCAGAGCCTTTTGCAGCCAGAGATGGTCATTCTTGTGCTGGGTCGCGATCACGACATAGGTGTTTGCTCCAATCGGCGTCTGCGTGAGGTCGAAGTCTTCGGCAATCACTTGCCGGGCTTGAGGAAATGAAGATTGATCAGCGCCGGGGTCATTCACAATGATGCGAAAGCCAAGCAGATGCGCGAACGCGGCCAGTGCCTCGGCGATGCGGCCGTGGCCGGCGATGAGGAGATCGGGTTGAGGCAGCACCGGTTCGATATAGACCTCCATCTTTCCTCCACACGGCATCCCCACACCCAGAAGTTCGTCGGTCATGTCGAGAGTGATGAGGAGCGGCTGTTGCAGTTCGATGCACCGCAGGGCTTCGTTGCGGACCGCACTCTCCGCGCACCCGCCGCCCACCCAGCCGTAAACCAGCTTCCCCTGCGCGTCAACGATGGCCTTGGACCCGCACCGGGCGGAAGAAGAACCTTCCACGCGAACCACCGTGGCGACGGCAAAGGATTTTTCCTGGGCCGTAAGTTCGGCGGCTTTGGCGTAGAGATCCGATGACATCCCATCGCGTATGATAGTTCCCCAGAACGCGGAAGTGCAATCCAGACGCGTGGATTTCGTTGTGGGACTTCGTGGTGTACAAGGCGATGTACAGTGAACAGCTCCGAGCCCATTATGCCGAACCGCGGAACGTAGGCAGCATCGCCGACCCTTCGGGCAAGGCGATCGTGAAAAGCCCGGTAGATAGCGACACCGTGCTGATCACGCTCCGGATCGAGCAGGGCGTGATCCAGGATGTGAAGTTCAAGTGCATGGGATGCGCCGTAGCCATTGCCTGTTCCTCCATGGCCACGGAAATGGTTCTGGGCAAGTCCGTCGAGCAAGCATCTCAGATATCAGAGCAGGCGGTGGCCGACGCCCTGGGCGGCATCCCGGATTACAAGATGAGATGCAGCAACCTGGCTCCGGAAGCCATCCGGAAGGCGATCGAGGATTGGAGGTCACGGGCAGCGAGCGGAAACGGGGTCGCATCTTAGGGAAAGGTTTGGAGGATGCCGAGTTTGCTTTCCTAGTGCCCGGGGGCTCGGGTGTTCCCCGATTTATTCGAATACCCCATCTGTGGTAAGGTACAACTCGCATTGCGGTAGAGGACTGCATTGCCCGACGACGAGGGCTTAAGCAATGATCCCACCAACCTTCGAATACCTGAGACCCAAGACAATTCCTGAAGCGATCACGCTCCTCCAACAGCATGGAGAAGACGCGAAGATTCTCAGCGGCGGACAAAGCCTCATTCCGATGATGAAACTTCGCCTTGCGCGCCCCGGTTATCTGATCGACATCAATCGCATCTCCGGGTTGTCGTATATCAAGGAAGAAGGCGGTTTTCTGAAGATCGGCGGGCTAACGCGCGAAGCCGAATTGGAAGCATCGCCTTTGATCCGCGAAAAATATCCCATCCTTATCGATACCGCTCAAGTGATCGCTGATCCGCAGGTTCGCAACCTGGCCACCGTGGCGGGGAACCTGGCACATGGCGACCCGGCCAACGACCATCCGGCAACCATGCGCGCGTTGGGCGCGCAGGTTGTGGCAACTGGAGCGGGCGGCGAAAGAATCATTCCCATCGAAGAATTCTTCCTGTCGCTGTTCAGCACAGCGCTGGAGCCGGGAGAGATCCTTACCGAGATTCGAATTCCACTGCCGCCGCCTCGCAGTGGAGGCGCTTACTTCAAGCTGGAGCGCAAAGTGGGAGATTTCGCTACCGCGGCCGTCGCCGCCCAAATGACGCTGGATGGCAAGGGTGTCGTGAATAAAGTGGGCATTGGTTTGACCAACGTGGGCCCCACACCGATTAGGGCGCAGAAGGCGGAGGACTTTCTCCGCGGGAAGAAACTCGACGAGGCGAATATGCGGCAGGCTGCGCAGTTGGCCGCCGATGAAGCGCAGCCGAGTTCCGATTTGCGCGGTCCGGCGGAATACAAGAAAGGGTTGATCAAGGAACTGACAAAGCGGGCCCTCGCCCGCGCCGCCGAGAGGGCGGCCAAGTAGTTTCCACGTTGTCTCTTGAAGTCGAACGAGGAACTGGCGATGGCAAAAAAACAATTGATTACCGTGAAAGTGAACGGACGGGAGCGGGAAGCCGCAGTCGAGGCGCGGCTTTTGCTGGTCCACTTCATTCGCGAAAGTTTGCAACTGACGGGCACGCACATCGGCTGCGACACCAGCCACTGCGGCGCCTGTACGGTGGTGCTGAATGGAAAGACGGTGAAATCGTGCACCATGTTCGCCGTGCAGGCGGATGGCGGCGAGATTCTCACCGTGGAAGGTCTGGCGAGCAGCGCCGGCCAGTTGCACGCATTGCAGGAAGGATTCAAGCAGGAGCACGGATTGCAGTGCGGCTTCTGCACTCCGGGAATGCTGATGTCGTCCTACGCGCTTTTGCATAGCAATCCCAATCCCAGCGAGGAGGAAATTCGCTGGGGAATTTCCGGAAATCTGTGCCGCTGCACTGGATACCAGAACATTGTGAGCGCCGTGCAGCATGCGGCAGCCAAGATGGCTAAGGCGGGGAGCGAGGCCAACCTGGCGGAAGGAGTGGCAAAGTGATCTACAAAACATCTCCTGAAATCGGTGGCATGGGCCATTCCGTCAAACGCAAAGAAGATCTGCGATTCATCCAGGGCAAGGGCAATTACGTGGATGATGTGAATCTGCCCGGCATGGTGTACGGGCAGGTCGTGCGCAGTCCGTACGCCCACGCTCGGATCAACAGCATCAATACGGAGAAAGCGAAGGCGGTGCCGGGAGTGCTGGCGGTTATAACCGGCGAAGATCTGGCCAAGGCCAACCTGGCGTGGATGCCCACGCTTTCTTACGACAAGCAGATGGTGCTGGCGACCGGGAAGGTGCTGTTCCAATCGCAAGAGGTGGCTTTCGTCGTGGCCGAAGATCGCTACATTGCCGCCGATGCGGCGGAACTAGTGGAAGTCGATTACGAAGAGCTGCCGGTGCTGGTCGATCCGAATAAAGCTCTCGACTCCGGCGCACCGCTGGTTCGCGAAGACCGCGAGCAGAAGAATAACCACATTTTTCATTGGGAAGTTGGCAACCGTGAGGCGACCGAGCAAGTTTTTCAAAGCGCGGAAGTAAGGGCCAGCGTGAAAGCCTTCTTCCCGCGCTGCCATCCTGCGCCGCTCGAGACTTGCGGCTGCGTGGCGGACTTCAGTCGCGCCACCGGAAGGCTAACGGTCTACCTTACTTCACAGGCCCCTCACGCTCACCGCACCGTCCTCGCGCTCGTCGGGGGCATTCCGGAAAACAACATTCGCGTGATCTCGCCGGATATCGGCGGCGGCTTCGGCAATAAGGTTCCGGTTTATCCGGGCTACGTTTGCGCAGTGGTCGCATCGCTGACTCTCGGTGTGCCGGTGAAGTGGATTGAGACGCGCTCGGAAAATTTGCAGTCCACCGGTTTTGCCCGCGACTATCACATGATGGCGGAGATCGCCTCCGACCGCGACGGCAGGATGAAAGCTTTGCGCGTGAAGACCCTCGCCGATCATGGAGCATTTAATGCGACAGCGCAGCCCACCAAGTTTCCCGCAGGATTGTTCAGCATCTGTACCGGCTCCTACGAATACGCTCAGGCGTTCTGCGAGGTAGACGGCGTTTACACCAACAAAGCGCCGGGCGGCGTCGCTTATCGTTGTTCGTTCCGCGTTACCGAGGCGGCCTACCTGATCGAAAGAGTTGTGGACGTGCTGGCTCTCGAACTGAAGATGGATCCGGCTGAGTTGCGGCTCAAGAATTTTATCCCGGAGGATAAGTTTCCCTACAAGTCCTCCCTGGGCTGGACCTACGACAGCGGCAACTATGAAGGTGCGATGAAGCTTGCGCTGGACAGGATCGGTTACCAAGAGTTGCGCAAGGAACAGGCCGAGAAACGAAAAAAAGGCGAGCTGATGGGGATCGGGATCTCGAGCTTCACGGAAATCGTGGGCGCAGGTCCTTCCCACGACTTCGATATTCTCGGCATCAAGATGTTCGACAGTTGCGAGATTCGCGTTCACCCCACAGGCAAGGCCATGGCCCGCATGGGAACCAAGAGCCAGGGACAAGGGCACGAGACTACCTATGCGCAGATTGTCGCTCAGGAATTGGGAATCCCGGCTGGCGACGTGACCATCGAGGAAGGCGATACGGACACCGCACCTTATGGCCTGGGAACGTATGCCAGCCGAAGCACACCGACCTCGGGAGCGGCGACGGCGGTCGCGGCACGGAAAATTCGTGACAAAGCAAAAAAGATCGCGGCGTATCTGCTCGAATGCAACGAGAACGATTTGGAATGGGAACCTGGCAAGTTTTTTGTAAAAGGCGCGCCCAGCAAATCCAAGACCATCCAGGACATTGCTTTCGCTGCATACACCAACTTTCCGCCGGGTATGGAGCCGGGACTAGAGGCAGTCGATTACTACGACCCGCCCAATTTGACTTTCCCGTTTGGTACCTACATCTGCGTGGTCGACATCGATCAAGGGACGGGCGAGGTGAAGGTGCGGCGATTCCTGGCCGTGGATGACTGCGGCAACATCATCAATCCCATGATCGTGGAGGGCCAGATTCACGGCGGCCTGACCGAGGGACTCGCCATTGCTTTCATGCAGCAGATCGATTACGACGAGAGCGGCAACGTGCAGGGCGGAAGCTTCATGGACTACCTGCTGCCGACGGCGGTCGAAACCCCGCACTGGGAGACCGACAAGACCTGCACACCTTGTCCGCATCACCCGTTCGGCGCCAAGGGCGTGGGAGAATCTCCCAACGTGGGTTCTCCGGCCGCCTTTGTGAACGCCGTCGTCGACGCGCTGTCCCATCTCGGGGTAAAGCACATCGATATGCCGATCACGCCTTGGAAAGTGTGGAAGGTTTTGCAGGAGAAAGGCGTGGCTGCATAGATGGCATTGAAGATTGAAAAGACATTCGAGGTACCGGAGCCGGTAGAAAAAGTGTGGGCTTTCCTGAGCGACCCCCGGATGGTTGCCACCTGCGTACCCGGTGCGCAGATCACTGCGCAGGTGGATGAGAAAACCTACAAAGGCGCAATCAAGGTGAAAGTGGGCCCGAGCATCACTGACTATACCGGCGAAGTGCAGATTGTGCGGTTGGACACAGAGAATCACGAGATCGAAATTCTGGGCAAGGGACAGGATGTACGTGGCCGTGGCAGCGCGTCCATGAAAATGACCGGGACGCTTCGTGCTCTGGATAACAGCGGTACAGAGGTCAGGAGCGTGTCTGAGATCGGCGTCGTCGGGATCCTCGCCCAGATGGGCTCACGCGTGATTACCGAAGTTTCGAATATTATGTTTGGAGAGTTCACCAAGAATTTTCAGGCTCGGTTGAAGGAGCCCTCTGACGATCCTGCTGCGCCAGCGACCGGTGCGGATGTCAAGCCGATCAAAGCCACGGCGGTGGCTTGGCAGGCCACGAAGGGACTGTTTCGCGGAAAATCCGAGAGTGGCTCCTGAGCAAGCAAACGTGCAGTCGAAGTTACTACCATGGGCGCGTCCCGAATTCCTCTTCCCGGTGCTGCAAGCCAAGGTGTCGATGCGATTGTCTCCGGATTTGCACACTTCGGATACGTTGCCGACCGGTCGCTGGCCACCGCGCTTTACCTGGTCACGAAACTGCGGAAACCGATTCTCGTCGAAGGTCATGCCGGCCTCGGGAAAACTGAAGTAGCCAAGGTGCTGGCATCGTTCCTGGGCACGCGTTTGATCCGATTGCAGTGTTACGAGGGGTTGGATCTCAGCTCGGCGGTCTACGAGTGGAATTACCAGAAGCAACTCCTGGCCATCAAGATCGAAGAAGGATCGGACAAAACCGTTGAGGAGAAAGAAAAGCACATCTTCAGCCGCGAATTTCTTCTGGAGCGGCCGTTGCTGCAGTCCATTCTTGTGGAAGACATCGCTCCCGTGCTGCTGATCGACGAAATCGATCGCGCGGACGAGGCGTTTGAAGCGTTTCTGCTCGAATTGCTTTCCGACTACCAGATCACAATTCCGGAGATGGGCACCATCCATGCGAAACATGTTCCGTATGTCGTTCTAACTTCCAATCGCAGCCGCGACCTGGGCGACGCTCTCAGGAGAAGATGTCTGTACCAGTGGATCGACTATCCCTCTCTGGATAAGGAAATGAAGATTGTGCGCACTCGATTGCCGGGTATCGAAGAGGGGTTGGCCCGGCAAGTGGTTGGATATGTGCAGTCGGTGCGGGGGCTCAACTTGAGTAAACCTCCCGGAGTGGCGGAAACTATGGATTGCGCCGAGGCCTTGCTCGCATTGGGCAAGGTGCGACTGGATGAGCCGGCCATCGAGGAGACGCTCGGTTGTATCTCCAAATCCGTTGAAGATAGCGCAAAGATCCGGAGCGCGGGGTTGGACAAAATTGTGGCACACTCGACTGAGAGAGCTTAGAGAGCGCTTTCGCAAGTCGGCCTTGGTAGGACTCGGTTTGAGTAGGCTTCGGCTTCAGCCGTGCCGCTGGGGACTTTTAAGAACGCGGGCTTGCGCCCACGGGTGAGCCAGGGCAAGCACTTATGTTGGATTCAATTGAACAGTCGAGCGGCACCGCCAGAACCATTGTCGAGTTCTGTCGCTTTGCGCGCGAGAAGGGGCTTTCCGCTGGCGTGCAAGGAACTCTTGGTGCGCTGGAGGCAGCCGCAGCCCTCGGGGTTAGTCAAGTCCAAGATCTGAAGTTTGGTTTGCGCTCCATCTTGTGTTCGTCCAAAGACGACTGGGATCTTTTCGAAGAGTCTTTCCAGTCGTTTTGGAGGGGAGCGAAGCCGGAGCGATTCTCGAACGATAAGAGGCGTGCAAGAGAAGAGGTCTCTTCCGTTGTGGGCCAACGACAAGCGAGTTCACTGATGTCAACCGGCTCCGCTGATGACGTTTCATCCGAAGACGAAGGAGCCCAGGCAGTCACCGGAGCCAGCGCCCGGGAGCGGCTCAGCAAGGTGGATGTTTCAACTTTGCCGCAAAGTGACATGGCGATGCTGGAGCGAATTGCACTTCGCTTGTTCAAGCAGATGAGCCGGCGCCTGCAGCGAAGGCGACGAATCGGAACGTCGCGAGAGCAGGTGGATTTGCGAAGGACCATCCGCCGGAGCATCGGCCGTGGCGGGGAACCGCTGCAACTGCAATACCGGGAGAGGAAACGCCGCCCCCACCGGCTGGTGACGTTGCTCGACATCAGCGGCTCGATGAGCCCCTACAGTTTGTTTCTTGTGAAGTTTCTCTACGCCTTGCAAAAATACTTCCATCATGTCGATACGTTTCTTTTCAGCACCAATCTGGTCGAAATCACAAGTCTGTTACGCGCCCAACGCTTGCAGGAAGCGTTGCGAGCGCTGTCGCAGCAACCGGCGGGTTGGTCCGGGGGCACCAACATCGGCGGATCCCTGCGCGAGTTTAACCAGCTCCACCGCAGAAAGCTGCGGTCCAGGGATACCCTGTTCGTGATTCTGAGCGACGGTTGGGACACCGGAGAGCCCCGCGTTCTGGCCGCGGAATTGGGCGCGGTGAAGCGGCGTGTCCGCCGGCTCATCTGGCTGAACCCGCTGCTCGGCCTGAAAGACTACCAGCCGATTACCAGCGGCATGAGCGCAGCCCTGCCGCACATCGATGTTTTTGCTCCAGCCCACAATCTGGAGAGCCTGCTGGCGCTGGAAAAACATCTATAGAACGGGCACATCATGTTTGATCGATTCCTGAACAAAGCCGCGGAGCTACTGGCGAAGGGCGAGCCCTTCGCTACCGCTTCCGTCGTGCGCTTTCAGGCTCCGATTTCCGGCAAGCCGGGAGACAAGGCAATCATTTTCGCGGACGGCAGGATGTGGGGTTGGATCGGCGGCGGCTGCGCTCAGCCGGTGGTCATCAAGGAAGCGCTGAAAGCATTCGCCGATGGAAAGCCGCGCCTGGTGCGAATCAGTCCCACAGCCGCGCCGGAAGACGGAATCGTCGACTACACCATGACTTGCCATAGCGGAGGCACCTTGGATATCTATATCGAGCCCGTTCTGCCGAAGCCGCACGTTCTGATTCTTGGGCGCTCTCCGATCGCTCAAACGCTCGCTCGGTTGGGCAAGGCTATCGGCTACAGAGTCTCTGTGGTTGCCCCCGGTGCGGACCAGGAACAATTTCCGGATGTGGACCTGCTGCAAACGGAATCGAATTTGAGCGAAGTCAATCGGGACAAGCTTGATTTGGACAAGGTTAGGATTGCTCGCGAAACTTTCATCGTGGTGTCAACCCAGGGAGAAGGTGACGAGGAGGCGCTCGAACAAGCGGCTAAGTCCAGCGCCGCGTATGTAGCTTTCGTGGCCAGCAAGGTCAAGGCGCAGAAGGTTCTCGAATATGTGCGCGAAGCCGGAGTGCCTTCCGAGCGAGTAAACCAGATTCACGCACCAGCCGGCCTCGACATCCACGCGGCCTCGCCCGAAGAGATTGCGGTAAGCATTCTTGCCGAGATCATCCAGCTAAGGGGGGCTCGCGCGCAAGCAGTTGCGGCGCATAAGAAGAGCACGTCGCCTGCTTTGAACTTATCAGTTTCGAATCCGCCAGTTTTGAATCCGCCAGCACCGAACAACGAAGCCCGCGACCCGGTCTGCGGCATGTTTGTGAATGTGAGTGGAGCGAAATACAAATCCGCGCACAACGGAAGCGACGTCTACTTCTGTTGTGCGGGGTGCAAGCAAGCCTTCGAGCGCCAACCCGAGAAATACACGCTCTCAATGTCCTCGTGACGAGAATGGCGGCTCTTCCATCAATCGAGTCTTTCCTTGCGTGCTTATGCGTCCTGACCACCTCGCTTGCCGCTGCTCCCACCGCCGACTATCAGCAGCCCTATCGCCCGCAGGTGCACTTCTCTCCGCGCAGGAATTGGACCAACGATCCGAATGGTCTCGTCTACTTTCACGGTGAGTATCATCTCTTCTATCAATTCAATCCCCTGGGTGATCAATGGGGGCACATGAGTTGGGGACATGCCGTCAGCACGGACCTGCTTCATTGGCAAGAGCTGCCCGTGGCTATTCCAGAGAAGGACGGCGAAATGGTCTTCACTGGAAGCATTGTGGTGGACCATGAGAACACGGGCGGCTTCTGCGCCTCCGGAAAAGAATGCCTGGTTGCGATTTATACGGGCCATCGAAGTTCTGCCGAGGAAACACGGCAGACCCAGAACGTTGCGTACAGCGCCGATGAGGGGCGGACGTGGACTCGGTATGCGGGAAACCCTGTGCTCGATCTCCACATGGCCGACTTCCGCGATCCCAGCGTTTCCTGGGATGAAAAGGAAGGTCATTGGCGGATGGCAGTTTCTTTGCCCATGGAGCACAAGATTCGTTTCTATGCCTCACCGAATCTGAAAGAGTGGACGCGGTTGAGCGACTTTGGACCCGCCGGCGATGTGGATGGAGCCTGGGAATGTCCGGACCTCCTGCGCATTCCAGCCGAAAACGGAGACGGCGCTATCTGGGCATTGAAGGTCGGCCTGAATCCGGGCGCGCCGCAGGGAGGCTCGGGCGAGCAGTATTTTCTGGGTGACTTCGACGGAAAGCGTTTTGTTGCCTTCAGCAGGGCGGGTTCGCACGGATGGACGAATTATGGCAAGGACGACTACTGTGCGATCAGCTTCAACGGCCTGCCGCGAGACGCAAAGCCGGTCCTGATCGGCTGGATGAACAACTGGCAATATGCGGACAAACTGCCCACGTCTCCCTGGCGTGGGCAGATGAGCCTTCCGCGGCGGCTCTCCTTCGTGAGCGATCAGGCAGGATTAGCAATAAAGCAGGAGCCGGTGATCATCCCTCTTCGAACCGAACACGAAGCGATTCGGCCAACCGAGGGCGGCAAGGTACGCAGCAGCTTTCAAAAGGCACCGTTTGAGCTGGACTTGCAATTTAGCCGAACTTCCGAGATGATCTTCGGCCTTCGGCTCTACACAGACAAGCAGCACTGGACCGAGATTGGATTCGATCGTTCAAAGGAAGAGTTTTACATCGATCGCACGAAGTCAGGTGCGGCTATTACGGCGGACTTCCCAGCCAAAACAACCGCGCCGCTGGTCGTAAGTCGCCCATACGATCTCAAACTTGTTGTCGACCGCTCGTCGATCGAGGCTTATGCGCAGAACGGTACGATTGCCATCACCAACCTCATCTTTCCTGCTTCCGATACCAGCAGAGTTGAGCTTTTCTCCGCGAGCGGAAAGCCAATGGTGGTCAAGGGGGATCTCTGGAAGCTGCGCTCGATTTGGGAGTGAGCCGCAACTGCAACGGAAGCGGTAGCACGTTCCTCTACTTTAATCCTTCCACGAGGTAGAGGCCTGACAGAATACGATGATAGATAGCCGTATAAGCATGACTTGCCGTCCGGCGTGACGAGGATGGGACCAAGGCGACATACGCCGGCTGAATCGGAGGGCATGAGTTCATTCCGGAGAGCTTGGCGGCCCGTCGACAAGTCCAGCCGAATTCTTCACACCTCGGATTTTTTCCTGCGAACTCCGCGCATCGAGATGCAACCCCAGTTTTTCTGAGACGACACCCGCATCGTGACTCAAGCTCAGTCTTCGAGCATCACGGTCGAAGTCGGATGAATGATCCCCCCTTTCGACCTGTCGCTCAATCTACCCATTCCAAGGAAAACGCATGAAATCGTTTGCACTACGTTATCCAAAGGAGTCCCGCCTGGACGAATAAATGGTCTGTTATCTGTGAGTTACCATCTGGCTGCTTGGCACCGAAGCTGCATATATTTAGGGCGTGCTTCTGGACAGGCTGCAATCCGGTTTCTTGCTGTTTGAAACACCGCAGGGTTTGGTTCGCGCTGAACTTTCTCTTCGGCAACGCATTTATCTGCTCTGGACGTTTCGTCACTTTCGCCAACTCTCCATCCCACTCCTGAACCCGCGCCAGCGCGCACTGGTCAACGGGCTCTTCCGCAGTAACGTGGACGTCCTGCCGCCTTCCCTCGATCCATTGCTGGCGGTCGGGGTGGTTGAGAATTTTGTGCCGACCATGGTGCCGATCGACGCTTCGCCGGGCCCGGATCCAGCCCGTCAAAAGCCAACTCAGAAAGATAAACAGCAAGAACGAGTTGGAGCCCTGCCTGCGGAAATCGCGCCCCAGCCTAACCCCGTTTCCTCGTCTTCGCCAAAATTGGTCTGGCCCATGTTGAACTGGTCCAGGATGGCAACGACCAAGCTAGCAACGACCAGGCTGGCAAGGACAGTCGGTGGGCTGTGCCTCTGCATCATCACCGTGGGCGCATGGCATCGCCTGCAGGCAGTGCCATCCCTGCAAGCCCACAATCAGACCCGGCTTCAGCCGATCAACGCGGTCACCGTCACGGATTCTGCACATTCCGCAGAACCAGCGGGCATGGCCGACAACTCCGTCGTCATCGCGGTAGCGGCAGTTACCGCTCCCTTCACAGCTGCCCCGGAAACTGCGGTGGCGCGGGCATCCATCGCTGCAGTCGTCCCAGTTCACACGCCAGCTTCCAATTCAGCTCCAATCGCAGCTTCTATCTCAACCCCAATGCGGGCGATTCGCCTCCACGATACGGCTTCGACTCGGAACCCTCCACTCTTCGAGCAGAACAGAAGTTTCATTCGTATCCAGGCATCGAGACCTCCGTTGCGTTTTGCATATCCGAACTATATGGATGTCGGCGCTCGCGGCGTCGTCTGCCTGACAGCGGATGTGGATTCTGATGGCGCCGTGCGCAACGTGAGATTTATTTCTGGCAACCGGGCGCTCGCCCCGGCCGCAGTCCGCGCCATTCGCCAATGGCGCTACCATCCTTACCTCAAAGACGACCAGCCCGTCGCGACGGAAACCAACATCGTCATTTCGTTCTTCTCAAACGACGCGATTTCCTTGAGCTTCCCTCCCATCATCCCGGCCAGCCGCTAGACTGCATTCTTCATGTGTGGTCGGGACTGGAGGACGCGCCGAATGAGTCATAAGCAGCGATAAGGTTTCCTTGCGGGCTGCGGCTTCTGGTGTCAGAGGCATAGAATCTCCGATTGATGTTGTGGCCAACTAAAACGGAGCTCAAGATTCTTCCTCGAGGCGGCCAATCTTGGGCAGTGAGGTAGGCGACCAATGATGTCTCCGGCCGGGTAGCATCTTGGAAGCAGCAGAAACCGCATTGCCGGACAATGACGATGACAACCCGCCGCCGCGAAGCGGTTGGCTGACCGACAGGATTGTCCGGCTTGAACAAGGGATTCAACACTCCTTCCGGCACGAAGGCACGGGACCGCGCCTCGACCGCAAGGACCCGTATCTTCGCCTGCACTTCGTGAGCGTTTACGGGCACGATCAGGAGCGCAGCAAGAGGTTCTTTCTCGAGCAAATGGGCTTCCACCTGGTTGTGGGTGTGCGCTTTGAATCGGGCAACCGCTGGATTGAGGTCGCACCGCCGGATGGAATGGCTGTGCTGGCTCGCGTTCGGCCCATGCCCGGTTTCAATCAAGAGGGCCTCGTGGGCCACTCCCCGGCTTGATCACGTTGATCACCGAGGATGTCGAGGCGAAGTATCGAGAATGGTCGGAGCAGGGGGGGAAGTTTTCCATTTCGCCGCAGACTCCAGAGTGGGGCGGAGTGTTTTGCGGTTTTGAGGACGTGGACGGAAACTTGTTCGCCCTAGCGGGATTCGACGATGTGACGCGGGCGATCGAGGAGCGCTGCCGCGAATTCGCCGCCCGGCTCGAAGCTGAACGGCGCGCCGCGCAGGAGCTGGCGATTGCCAAGCAGGTGCAAGCGCGGCTTTTTCCGCAACGGCTGCCACAGGCCGCAATGCTCGACTACGCAGGCGTCTGCATCCCGGCGCGGGCCGTAGGCGGCGCCTACGCCACGCTCTTCTACGCGGACTATGACGCGAACTCCGGCGGTTTGCGCTAGGCAAATTGCGGCCACCTTCCCGGCCTGGTGCCGCGGACCAGCGGCGCGCTCCCGAGGCTCGACGCCGCTTGTACCGTGGTCGGGCGCTTCGACGACTGGCAGTGTTCCATGTCTGAGATTCGTCTCGAAGAAGGCGACGCACTCGCACTCTACACTTGTCGCGTCACGGAATCCTTCAGCGATCGCGAAGAAGAGTTCGGCGAGCCGCGCCTGATCGACGCGCTCCGCCGCAGCTCCCATTTGCCCGCGCAGGAGAGGGTCCATGCGCTCGCGGCCGAAGTCCAGGGCTTCAGCGCGCCGAGCAGTTGAGACGTGGAAACAGATTCGTGCACAGCCGGAACTGATCCTTCGCTCGCGCATGGAGATGGAGTACCCCAGGTCTGGCTTCTCAGACCCGGGACTCGCTCCGCGTCGCCAAATCACCAGGCTACATTCCAAAGGCACCGAGCGCGGGTGGGGTTGTGCCCTTTCAAGCCCCTACGGCTGCCGCTTTTCTTCCTTCATTTTCTTGCACACCAACTTGGTATGCCCGGTCTTGGAATCAATCACAGTGCTTCCTGGCAGGCAGCTACAGGTGACGGTGTTGGCATTCTCCTGTTTTGTGACGATGCAGTGCTCGATGACTTCACTATTCGCCGGTGGCAGTTGGCTACGAACTTCTGGAGGAGTCGCCGCGACGGCAGGTGGCGTTGCTGCAACTGGCTGCTTCTTCGCCGCACAGCCACTCAAGAACAAGCAAAGGACAAGACAACCTATCTTCATTCTTATTGTTTTCGCTCTGTGCTGCCATCTTGTCGATTAGCAACCTTGATTACAGTGCGCGGGCGGGCCGCGCGAAAGCGACGGCATTCTCCTGAGGGACTGGAAGATCGCACCGCCCAGATCAGCGACTCCACAGGATTTGCCCGTGGATCATTGTGTTTGTCGTGCTTTGTCTCCTCGGCCTAACTGCCGGACCGGACAGGGGTTGGTCCCCTACACCTGGAGTTCTACGCTCTCTTCTATCGGCAGAAGATTCTCAAGGTGAATCCGCAAACCGCAAATATCGTGATGACGGTTGGGATGGTCCTCGGCAGGCCCGCTCTCGTGTTGTGGGGAGCGCTCTCTGACAAAATCAGCCGCAAGAAGATCATGCTGGCCGGTTGCTGAGCTGGTTTGCCGGGGCTGCCGTATAATCCAGAGCTGCCCGCGCATTTCTATGGCGACTTTCGGGCGAGAGGAGCTAGGGTGAGTGCGAGGAGGGGTGTCATGAGATCGTGGCATCCTTATCGAGCCTGGAAAGGATTACTCTTTGCCAGATGTGGTCAGCTCATGCAATCGTCGTAGCGACGACGGCGGCGTCGAGGCGATTGAATGAAAAAGAAAACTCGTACTTCAGTTCGAGCTGGCTGGCCATACGCCTCTGGTGTGGAGCTCGAGCAATGAGCAGGACTGGGGCGCTTCACCTTTCAATCCGTGGTTGGAGACGGTCAACGGGAAGGCGATCTTTCTTCCGGAGGCTGGTTTACCCGCTCACCGACGAGGAGTCCGAAAATTGATTTGCCTTAATCAGCCAAACTGGAAAAGCTCTTCTAGGTAAAGAAAGAAGGTTGGTTCCGGTTCGCTTCGAAGCGCTAGGGAGGATTCTCAAATGAAACCGATTCGACTTGCCACTTTCGTGATTTGTTTGGCCTGCACCGCGGCTCGCGGTCAGGT
>Ga0187875_10000110_pt1 | contig 73448 bp, 68 predicted proteins | sample June2016WEW_17_1_2_FD_132978 | JGI IMG/M metagenome (GOLD analysis project Ga0187875, IMG submission 132978) | Peatland microbial communities from SPRUCE experiment site at the Marcell Experimental Forest, Minnesota, USA - June2016WEW_17_10 | ecosystem: Environmental > Terrestrial > Soil >... | reverse complement strand
GGCTACCGTGACATCTACTATCTCCTGCTCAAGGCACAACGACTGGCCGCTACCAAGACCGAATTCGCCACCTTCGAAAAAGCCGCTTAAAATGCCTACTTCGTCACTTTCTTGTGGAGAGCCACTTTTTCTGGGTCTCGGATCGCGTCCTAGTCTGGGTCTCGGGTCTGGGTCTCGGATGGTTCCCGGTTTGGGGGCGCTGGGTACTTCGCGCCGATTATCGTTCCCGGGATTACGTCCAAGCTACGTTTTCACGAATACAGTTAGGGTGGGGCGTTTCTCATGCTTTCGGGAGGGATCACACATGGGATCATTCGGGTTCTGGACTGGCTGGCCGCGCACACTCTGCGGCCGGATGAAGCTCCTTCACACCAGCGCACCGGGCGCCGCGGTGAAGAAGCAGCTTATTTCGACTTGAGAAAATTAGGCTATACCATGGTGGCGAGAAACTTCCGTACGCCGCGATGCCGGGGCGAGGTTGACTTGATTGGTTGGGAAAGGGACGTCCTCTGTTTTGTGGAAGTCATGACTCGAACCGCGCGCGATGTGAAGCCCGCTGAAGCTGCGGTAGATCGCCATAAACGGCGAGGGGTGGCGGCGGTCGTGCGGGAGTATTTGCGGCGCTTTCCACCCTTTCCACGCTTTCCGCCCTCATGCCAGTGGCATTCGATGTGGTGGGCGTATACTATCCGGGGCTCAAAACCAGCCGGCCACAGAGGCCACAGATCGGAGTGTTTCGCAATTCCTCCTTGACGGCATAGAATGGCAGATTCGCCGATTTCAACTGAGAGGTTCCTTGAGTGCCTGAGCTGAGAAAAGATCCGATTGTTGGCCGCTGGGTGATTATTTCCACCGACCGCGCGAAGCGTCCTACTGATTTTGCCCGGGAGAATGTGAAGCTGAAGGGTGGATTTTGTCCTTTTTGCTACGGGAACGAAAGCAAGACACCACCAGAGATTCAGGCCTATCGGCCGGGATCGAACGGCGGACCTGCTTCGCAGAAAGATACACCAGGCTGGACGGTGCGCGTGGTGCCCAATAAGTTTCCGGCACTGGGGATTGAAGGCACCCTGAATCGCCAAGCCGAGGGTTTGTTCGACAGGATGAATGGCATCGGGGCACACGAAGTGATTATTGAGACGCCGGACCATAATGCGAGCCTGGCGACACTGCCTCCGAAGCGGATTGAAGACGTGCTTTGGACATTTCGAGACCGCATTCTCGATCTGAAGAAAGACCGGCGGTTCAAGTACATCCTGCTGTTCAAGAACCATGGCGAGGCGGCGGGTGCTTCGCTGGAGCATGCGCACTCACAACTCATCGCGCTGCCGATTTTGCCCATCAACGTAGTCCAGGAACTGGAAGGGGCGAAGCAATACTTCCTGTATAAGGAGCGGTGCGTATTCTGCGACATTATCCGGCAGGAGACGGAAAACGGAAGCCGGGTGGTGGCCGAGAACGAGAATTTTCTGACGATCGCGCCTTACGCTCCGCGCTTTCCCTTTGAGACCTGGATTCTGCCGAAACAGCACGAGTCGGCGTTCGAGAACTCGTCCTCTCACATGTTCGAGAATTTGGCGAAGGCGGTGAAGACCTTGCTGATCAAGGCTGACCGGGTTCTGGATAACCCGCCCTACAATCTGGTGATTCACACTTCGCCTGCCCAGGATCCGACCAACGATCACTACCACTGGCATATGGAATTCATGCCGAAGCTGACAAAGACGGCGGGATTTGAATGGGGCACGGGCTTCTACATCAATCCGACACCTCCGGAAGAGGCAGCCAAGTTTCTGCGCGAAGCCAGCGTGGAAGAGCCCGTTCCGGCTACCTTCGGATAAATCGTCAAAGGAACAAAAGGCGCGGCTCCGGCCCCGCTTTTTCGTTTCCCTTCGAGAGTCTAAGTTCGCAGCCACCCATACTGCGACGCGTTCATCTTTGTGCCGCGGGGCACCCGAGATTCCCACAACTTTATAACGAAACCGGGTAGACGAAAAACGTACCTCGAACGAATATATTTGCGCGTTTTCCCCATCACATCAGACCTCCCCAGCGTTGTTCTCGGTTCAGTAACTCAGGCCCTCTGATTTGTAACTCAGAGCCTGAAAGGCCCAAGGAGGTGTGCTTTTGAAATCGAAGATCAAATCAATCGACATGCGTTTCACAAACCGACGCGTAGGGTGGCCGTTGTGGTCAGTTGTACTGCTTTTGATCTCTGTTGCAGCGGCGCAAACAGGAGCTGCAGAGAGGGAGTCGGCGTGGGGAACCAGCGAATCCCCCACCGCGAGGACCGGGGAATTTGAGACAGTGGTCGGAAACGTGAGCACGCATGGGGTATTCTCCGGCGCGCAATTCGGTAGCGGAGAGTTGGACTGCGGAACCGGGGCACCTTTTGCGCTATGCCCCCACATCTGCGTAAGGACTTGCCAACAGGAGGCTATGGCCTAACCTTGTGTGCGGTCCTGGAATTCTTCGTGCCAAGCCATCTGGATAGCCTCGAGCTTACCTTCGTTCGATGCTCCCGGATCGCCCTTGAAGTCTGGCAATTCAGTCACGTAGCGGTGCAAATCGGTGAAGCGGACAGTGAGCGGGTCAACCTCGGGATGGATTTCGGAGAGTAGGACACCAAGGTCCTCGGCGTCGTCCCAAGTGAGAGATTTCGGCATGATGCGGTTCCTCACGTGCAAATTGCAAGATTTCAAAGTTTCGCTTCCTCAAGCAGGCTCTCAGATTTTAGAAACCTTGCAACTTTGAAACTTCTTTCTTTAATGGTGTTCTTCCGATATGTAATTGCGGTTCCAGGCTGGGATCTCGACCACTACTTTGCCCGGCTTCGTAATTTGAACCTGGCAACCGAGACGGGAGTTTAACTGCAAATCGGCAGCCATGTCTAGACGGTCGGCTTCATCGTCATCCATTGGAGAAAGATTTTCGGCGCCCTCTTTGATCCACACGTGGCAGGTGGTGCAGGCGCAATTGCCACCGCAGGCGTGGTCCAGGGTAACTCCATAGTTGAGTGCGACGTCGAGAATGGACTCTTCCTTGCCGTGGTCTTCGTAAGGCAGCTTGCCATGCTCGAACTGCACCGTCTTACCTTCGGGCAGAAACGTGATCTGGACCGTGTTTTCGCCGGGAGCCTCTTCGGTGGCTGTGCCGGCACCTTGCGATTTGTTTTCTTCCATAACTGCTCCTAATATCTTCAGCCGGCGAGACGCCCGGGCTGCTTATTCAAACTCTGCTTTCGCCATGGGATGCGGAGCCGTCGGGCCCTCGCCCATATCGGCTTCATCCATGGTTTTGCCTTTTAGCACGGTGGAAACGGCCGTATCCATCATTAGTTCCGCCAGCCGCGTGGTGCCCTGGTTGAGCACATCGATGGCTTTGCGGATGGCCTGATAATCATCTTCGGCGCTTACCGCAACTAAGGCTTTCTCCATCTTGGCGATCTTCTTCTTTTCGTCGGTGGTGAGTTGGCCCCAGGCTTGGCTTTTCTTGCCTTTGTCGAGCGCGGCAAGGATGGTCGCGGCTTCACTACGCGCTTCGATCACTTGCCGCTGCCGGAAGTCTTCTTCGGCGCTATCGAAAGAGTCGAGAATCATGCCCTCCACCTGCTCGTCAGTGAGGCCGTAGCTGGGCTGGACCTGAATTTCCGCTTCCTTGCTGCTGCGCTGCTCGCGCGCGGAGACGTGGAGAATTCCATTGGCGTCGATCAGGAATTTAACCTCGATGCGCGCCATGCCCGCTGCCATAGGCGGAATGCCTTTGAGATCGAAACGCGCCAGTGATCGGCAATCTTTCGCCAGTTCACGTTCGCCTTGCAATACGTGAATCGCGACATTCGCCTGACCATCAATTTGCGTGGTGTAGAACTGCGTGGCCGACGCGGGAATGGTCGAATTCCGCAGAATAATTTTGTCGGTAACGCCGCCTGCGACTTCGATGCCCAGGGAAAGCGGCGTGACGTCAAGAAGCAGCATGTTCTCGGTGGCTTCAGAGCCGCCACCGAGAATATTGGCCTGCACTGCCGCGCCGAGGGCAACGACTTCATCGGGATTCAAATCCGTGTGGGGCTCGCGGTGAAATAGTTCCTTTACAAGGGCGCGAACTTTGGGAATGCGCGTGGATCCGCCGACCAGGACGACTTCGTCCATCTGCTCGGGCTTGAGGCCAGCATCTTTCAGCGCCTGCTTGCAGGGGCCGACGGTGCGGTCGATGATCGGCTGAATGAGTTGCTCAAACTGCTCGCGCGTGATCTCACGCAGGTAGCGTTTACCGCCCGGCAATTCTATATCGAGTTTTGTTGAAGCTTGCGACGAGAGCGCGATCTTAGCTTCGATCACGGATTTACGAATAGCTTGTACAGCCTCAGCGTTGCGGCGCAGATCGAGTCCGAGATCGCACAGAGCGTCGTCGAGTGCAATCGTAATCAGCAAATTGTCGATGTCGTCGCCGCCGAGGTGCGTGTCGCCATTGGTGGCAACCACTTCGAAGATGCCATCGTGCAGTTTGAGGATGGAGATGTCGAACGTGCCGCCGCCGAGATCATAGACCGCGATGATGCCATTTTGTTTCTTGTCGAGACCGTAGGCCAGTGACGCCGCGGTGGGCTCGTTCACCAGACGTAAGACTTCGAGGCCGGCGATGCGCCCTGCATCTTTCGTCGCCTGGCGCTGCGCATCGTTGAAATACGCGGGAACCGTGATTACGGCTTTCGTGACTTGCGCCCCGAAGAAGCGTTCGGCATTGCGTTTGAGCTGGCGCAGAATGACAGCGGAAACCTCTGGCGGCGTGAATGTCTTATTTCCTAACCTGATTCGCAACACTTCGCCCGCCTGCAAGTCTTCCGCAAGGCGAAAGGGGAAAAACTTCAATTCTTCCTGTACGTCCTCAGACCCGCGTCCCATCAGTCGTTTGATGGAGTAGACGGCACGCTCGGGCGTCTCGCTAAGATATTTGCGGGCAGCATTGCCGATTACTGGCTGATTTTTCTCGTCGAGCGCGACCACTGACGGAACGAGATTCACCCCATCGTCGCCTGGAATCACAACAGGGCTCTCCCCCTGCATGAAGGCCACGAGAGAATTCGTGGTGCCCAAGTCGATGCCGACAATGCGATCCGTTGCCATAGCTCCAAATGCAGAAGATAAACTCAGAATGCAGAAATAAAACCGTGCGTTCTTACTTCCGTCTTCTTTGCTTATTCTCCCAACGCCTCACTCACATCCCGCAACAAGTTGCGGATGTAATTGCGGCGGTTCAGCAAATCCAACATCTTGTCGCGCGCCTGTTTGCGTTCACCTTCCGAGATGACCTGGCCAGTCTGCTCGCGCTCGATCAATTCATCCCAGGCCTTCCAATACGTCTGTAACTCATGCAGGAGCGCCTCATGCTTCTCCTCGAGTTCCAGTTTTTGACGGCCGATCTCTTCGATCGAGGCCGGATCGTCCTCGCCCATCTTTTTCTGCATGCGGAGCTCTTCGAGCTGCATGTTCAACTCGAAAACTTCGTCGAGCAAATCCGGTGGAACGATCTGCTTCTTCATCTGGCCTGTCGAACGCGCCTGCTCGGTCGCGGACTTCGACTGCTCTTCGAGTTCCACGCCCTCCAGCTTCAGCAAATACTGAGTACGCTTGACGGGATCTTTCAAGGTGCGATGAGCATCGTTGAGCAAAGAACTCTGTTGCAGGCTCCACTCTTGCTCCTGGCCACCTGCCCGGGCATTGATATCGGGATGCAGCTTGCGGCTCAGGTCATAAAAATCCTTGTCCAGGGCAGCGACATCGAGATTTAGCTTGCGCGGCAGAGCAAAAAACGTGAAATAGTCCACGGGCGCCGGGGGCTGAACTTTGCCACAGGACTCACAGAAGTGCACGGCGCGCATGGTTCCGCACGACCAGCAGGATTGAGTTTCCTCGGGAACGGGCTTCGCGGTAATCGTGGTCAAATGCGAATTGGTCATACTTCTATTCCCACTTCTGTCCCGATCATGAAGGTTACGACAAACTCCTCCTGACGAGTCGCCAGTTTCTCCCAGCCATCCGACTGAACGAGGACGGTAGCGCGATGACATTCGCGGGCGAGGGCGCCCGCGCCACACAATCAGGCGGAGAACGACGTTCCGCAGCCGCACGACTTCGTGGCCTGGGGATTCACGAAGACGAATCCCTGTTGCATCAGCGTTTCCTGGTAATCGAGGATCATGCCATGCAGATATATGAACGACTTTGGGTCCACGAACACGCGCACGTCGCTGAACTGGAAGATGCGATCGCGCTCGCGTGGCTGCGTGTCGAAGCGGACGTTATAGCTTAGACCGGAACAGCCGCCGCCTTGCACGCCCAAGCGCAATCCACCTTGTTCGGGCGAGATGCCTTCCTTGGCCATCGCACTCCGCACCTTGGCCAGGGCTTTTTCAGTGACTTGGATGCCCTTAGCCGGCGCGGCCGGCGAAGTTTGCGCGGTTTGTTCCATCACCGTTGTCATCATACGCCTGGACGCGCTGCCCGTTCAGCGACCTTACTGGCTCACGGTGGACGTAACGGGCTTGGCGCTCTCCTGCTTTTTCTTCCAGTCGCCGATCGCGGCCCGAATGGCGTCCTCGGCCAACACTGAACAATGGATCTTCACCGGCGGAAGCGACAGCTCCTTCACGATGTCCATGTTCTTGATGGTAAGGGCCTCATCCACGGTCTTACCCTTGACCCACTCTGTGGCTAATGAAGACGAGGCGATCGCGGAGCCGCAGCCGAAGGTCTTGAACTTGGCTTCTTCAATCACGTTGGTGTCGCGGTTCACTTTGATCTGCAGTTTCATGACGTCGCCACACTCGGGTGCGCCGACGAGACCGGTGCCCACGTCTGCACTGGTCTTGTCCATGGAACCAACGTTTCGCGGATTGTTGTAGTGATCGATTACTTTATCGCTGTATGACATCTGGTTCTCCTGAACTCTTTGGATGTACCTCAGGGCTAAAGCCCCGGTTCTCTTAAAACCCTTTGCGGCACGACTGAAGTCGTACCCTCACCCATCCGTGCGCTGCCCCTACCTACTTACTCCCCCGCCCATTTCACATCTTTCAGATTGATGCCTTCCTTCGCCATTTCGTACAGCGGAGAAAGTTCGCGCAGGCGCTCAACCGTCTCAATCACACGGTCGGCGACGTAATCCACTTCGGCTTCAGTATTGAAGCGGCCGATGCCGAAACGGATCGAACTGTGCGCCAAGTCGTCTCCCGTCCCCAGAGCCTTCAATACATAAGATGGTTCTAGAGTCGCAGAGGTGCACGCCGAACCGCTGGAAACCGCGATGTCGTTGATCCCCATCAGGAGCGACTCTCCCTCTACGTAAGCAAAGCTGATATTCAAGTTGCCGGGCAAACGGTGCTCCATGGTACCGTTGATGTAGGTTTCATCCAGGCGATTCATGATGCGGTCGCGAAGACGATCGCGAAGACCGCCCAACTTAACCGCTTCTCGCGACATTTCTTCCGAAGCGACGGCACAGGCTTTGCCGAGTCCAACAATACCGGGTACGTTCAGCGTGCCGGAGCGCATGCCGCGCTCGTGGCCGCCTCCATCAATGATGGGGGAGACTTGCACACGAGGATTTTTGCGGCGCACGTATAAAGCGCCAACGCCCTTCGGACCGTACATTTTGTGCGCTGAGATCGACATCAGGTCTATGAATTGCTTATTCACATCGACCGGGATCTTGCCGACCGCTTGCGTAGCATCGGTGTGAAAGATCACACCGCGTTCCCGGCAGAGCTTGCCGATTTCGGTAACCGGCTGTAGCACGCCTATTTCATTATTGGCGGCCATGATGGTTACCAGGATCGTTTTGTCATCCATGGCACGCTTCAGGTCGTCAAGATCGATCAGGCCATCCTTCTGAACCGGCATATAGGTGACGCGATAGCCATATTTTTCAAGGCGTTTGCAGGTATCGAGCACGGCCTTATGCTCGGTGACTGCAGTAATGATGTGGTTGCCTTTCTCGCGGTACATTTCGGCAACGCCCTTGATGGCGAGGTTGTCGCTCTCGGTGGCTCCTGAAGTAAAAATAATTTCCTTGGTGGTGGCGCCGATCAACTTCGCGATGCGTTCTCGCGCCGTCTCCACGCCTTCTTCTGCAACCCAGCCGAACGAGTGATTGCGGCTGGCGGAGTTGCCGAATTTCTCCACGAAAAACGGCAGCATTTCTTCGAGCACCCGCGGATCCATTGGAGTAGTGGCGTGGTTGTCCATATAAATAGGCAACTTCACTCCATCGGGGGCCGCCGGCTGCGTTGCCGGTAGCTGCTGGGGAACTTTTACGTCAGTGCTCATGATTGCGTCTCCTATCTGTACGGTCGATGTCTAAATAATCGATGTCTAAAGGATCGTTACGAGTTCGCCTGGTTTCAGGGCGTCAGGGGCTGCCTCAATTTCTTCGTTCATATGGGAAATCTTGATGCGTCTCAAAACTGCTTCGATGCTGTCATTTACCTTGCGCAACGGCTCGCGGATGTTACAGCGACCGCTCTGCCCGCATTCACCCCGAACCGTGACGCAGGAAGTAATAAATAATGGGCCATCAATCGCCTGAATTACTTCAAACGCCGAAATGGTATGGGCCGCACGGGCCAACCTGTAACCGCCATTCGTCCCGTGTTGCGACTGCAAGAGCCCGGCCTTGGCCAGCTTTTGCAAGATCTTGGCTAGTGCCTCTGGCGGAATGCCGAAAGAGTCGGCCACGTCCTTCGCGCTTGCGCTACGGACTCCTTCGTGGGCATGATCGGCCAAGTGCTTCATGGCCATCAGTGCGTAATCTGCCTTTTTAGTCAGCTTAAGCATTCCCTGGACAGCACCCGGTTCGCCGCAGAAGTCCGACTTGAACAGTCGGATTTAAGTACGACCAATTCCGTCGTAATTCATTCTACTTCCAAACTCCCGCAAGATGCAAGTCCTTCCAGTCAGCGGGATGTGTGGGCATCTAACGGTAACTATTGACGACTGAGCGGCTTAGGTTTCAGCCAAAAGTTCGGTCGGTCTTACGAGCTGAAACTCTTATCCGATGGTCGCGACCTAACCTCGCTACGAAAACAAGGTGGAAAATTAACAAAACAAGGGCTTGACAAGTGGCGAAGCAGGGCTAAAATACCGGGAAATTGCCGCGATCGATCCCTCTCTCCTTTCATGAGGGCGACTCTTTCGGATTTATGACTCCAAAGCCGTCCTCCCAGCCTCCAGATACGAAACAGCAGCCCTGCAAGCACCCGCGCGTTCAAATTGTAAGCCGTGATGAAGACGCTGAATTCGTGGAATGCCTAGAATGCCGCGAAGTCTTTGAGTCCAGCGAACTGAAAGACATGAGCATCGAAGAGAGCGGCGAAGAAGAGGCGCTTGACTCCTAGGCGAGGTTTTTGACCGCTCCGTCCCGGAAAGACACCGAAGTAATCACTGGGTTCGGTTCCTGCTTGTTCCAGCGGAAAACGCTCTGCTAGTCTGCTGGCCGGGGGCGTGCGTTTCGCACGCTGCAAAATCATGCCTGCAGTAGCTCTAGTCGTCGACGACTCCATGTTGATCCGCTACACCGTGTGCCGATCTCTTGAAGAGCGCGGCTTTCAGGTGGAATCGGCCACGAACGGCATGGAGGCTCTGCAGATTCTGAAACGCGTTCATCCCGATGTCATCGTTACCGACATGCAGATGCCAAAGATGTCGGGCAGCGAGTTGATCACAGCCTTGAAGGAAAATCCCGAGACTGCGAAAATTCCTATCATCATCGTTGCCGGCCGCGCCAGCGGCTTCGACGAAAAAGAGAAACGCGCCAACTTTGCCATCTACAAGGATATCGATATTCAAATCCAACTCGGAAAGGCGTTGGACGCAGTGATGGGAAAAGCTCAACACCGATGCGCCGGGCAGACGGACGATTCCAGCGTTTAGCTTTGCGCAGCCCACGGAGATTAGCGCAAAACCAGACTCGCCTCGGCGGAGAAATCCATTGCTGCAAAATCCTTCCGCAGGAACTTGGGATAGGCCGCCGCGGCAATCATAGCGGCGTTGTCCGTGGCGAGCCCTCGTGATGGGAAGTACACCTGTACTCCTTCTTGAGCTCCATCACCTTCGAAAGCTTCGCGTAATTCGCTGTTTGCCGCAACCCCGCCGGTCACAAAAAGAGTAGCAGCGTTGTGGGAGCGAACCGCCTCCAGGGTTTTCCCAACAAGATCTTGTACGATCGCGCGCTGGAAAGAGGCCACCAGATCGAGAGTCTTTCGATCGCAATTCGCCACGTAGTCTTCGAGCTTTGGCTTTGCAATCTTCGCGAGAGCCTTGCGGCGCATCTCGATGGAATCTCGCATGCCGTGAACCTCAACATAGCGCAGCACGGCCGTCTTGATACCGCTGTAGGAAAAATCGAAGCGTGGACGATCCCAGTGGGCTTGTTTCTTTCCCTTGCGGTCGCGGCGATCGCGGTGTTTTATCTGCGCGGGCTGAAATTTCACAGCTTCGGGATCGCCATACGTAGCAAGGCGGTCAACGATCGGGCCGCCGGGGTAACCCAGACCAATCAGTTTGGCAACTTTGTCGAAAGCCTCGCCAGCGGCGTCATCACGGGTGTGGCCGATGTTCTCGTAGGTCCAACCATTGTCCTTCTGTTCCGCCAGATAAAGATGCGTGTGTCCTCCGGAGACGACCAGCGCCAGCACGGGAAATTGCAGCTCTCGGTTGTCCTTTTGACGCTCTTCCAGCAGAACGGCATGGATGTGGCCTTCGAGATGATTGACCGCGATCATTGGCTTTTCGAGGACGAAGGCCAACGCCTTGGCGTAGCTGATTCCCACCAACAGCGCTCCAGCAAGGCCGGGTCCCTGGGTCACAGCGATTGCGTCGACAGACTGATAAGTTTGCTTGGCCTCAGACAGTGCCTGGCGAACGACGGGAACAATCGCGCGCAAATGCTCCCGCGATGCCAACTCGGGCACAACACCGCCATAAGGTTGATGGGTCGCGATCTGTGAGGCGACCACATTCGAAATGACTTGCTCGCCGGAACGCACCACGGCCGCGGCCGTCTCGTCGCAAGAGCTTTCGATGCCGAGGATGTAGGCGCCGGGCATGGAACTATGGTAGTCGATATGGGGCGGCGGGGACAGGACCGCCACGCCGTTCACATAGAGGCAGGCGGGATTATCGTGCCGAGTACATTGATTGGGTTCGTGCCTTGAAATTCGAGGTAACGCGGACGTTCAACGCTCAATTCCTCTGGACCGCAGTTTTGCAGGTTACGTTAACCTCCTGTTACGAAATCCGAACAAGAAGTAAGCCAAGGCTGTGGCCGCGCTTGCTTCGGGGCGTTCCAGTTTTGATCGAATGGAGTTGATTGGCCAAGCTGGATGGGGAGAGAATCTTGTTCGAAAATCGTAACAGACTCTCCAAGTCGACTTTTTCGGGGTAACCCCATGACAGGAAATCAGCCCCCTGTTATGATGGCGGGAACTTTCTATATGTCCCTGTCCTTCTTGGAGGCTTCCCATACTGCCGGCCGGTAAAAGTCTGCGGACTCTTCGCGAAAAGCTTGGCTTAACCATGCGCGACATCGAGACCTCAAGCGCGCGCATGGCGGAGAAATATCGCAACGAGGAGTTTTCCATTCCTCCGAGCCGTCTGTCCGACATTGAAACCAAAGGTGTTTTGCCGAGTATTTTTCGTTTGTATTCGCTGTCCGTGATCTACCGGCGCGATCTGCGGGAACTGCTGGCATGGTACGGCGTTGACATGAACAACATGGCAGCCGATCTCAGCATCATTGCACCGCCTCGATCGCATGTGTCGGAAGCTCTTTCCGGGCTGTCCTCCGTACAAATGCCCATCCGCATGGATCCCGGCTTTGATGAACATCGCACCACCAATCTCGGCCGCATGGTGGAACAGTGGGGGTTGGTGCCTTTGTCATATCTCGCTCAGTTCGCCCATAGCGAATTTACATACGGCTACGTCGGCATCCAGGATTTCACCATGTACCCAATTCTTCCGCCAGGCAGTTTCATCCAGGTCGATGAAGCAAGAAATAAGGTCGTGGAGGGAACATGGCGGTCGGAGTATGAACGTCCGATTTACTTCGTGGAAACTCGCGATGGGCACACCTGCTGCTGGTGCGGCATGCATCGCGATGACCTTATCCTGCAACCGCATCCGCTCTCGCCCGTTCAGGTTCGTATTCTGCGCCATCCTCAGGAAGCAGAGATCATCGGACAGGTTGTGGGGATTGCTATGAAGCTGACGGAGTGGCAGGCTTACGGTTCTTCTCCAGACTCGAAAGAGCCACCAGCACTGAGTTAAGGTGGCGGGCGGAGGCGGCATCTGGAGCGGGAAGCAATTCGCTGAATTGTTTCCGCATATCCTCCAGGTAGGCACTCGCAGTTTGGTGCGTAGCTCGCGTTGAATCAGACAAATCCTCTTGTAGATCTGAGATGGGCGTCCGCAGCACGGTGGACAATACTTCTGAGTGAGCCGCCTTCAAAGCGCGCTCCGAAGACTCCTCTCCATGGACCAGCGCCATCCCCCAATGCTTGTAGCCGCCTTCGCGGCGGTGCAGCGAACCCAGATAACGGAGTTTCGCGAGCAGCCCCGATATCGCGGCTAGCGTAGTCTCTCGCAGATCCCGCAAAGCGGATTCCAAGGTCATCTTGTTACGTTTTCCAAATAAATAAGAGAGCGGCGGGACTTTTCCAAAAACTAAACCGTCATGAAAGTATCACGGTCAATTTTCTGAAACAAGGAGAAAACAACCGTGAAAAACCTATTCATTGTCATCGCCGCAGCCTTAATGTTCTTCAGTGCTTTGGTGATCCCGACTCTAGCGCACGCGGACGGTGGGGGGGGCGGCGGCAACTGTGGGGGAGAAAAGTTATGCAAACCCTGATTCGCAAATAGCGTTACAGAAAGCGAACACGAATCGTATCGCTATTGTCGCCTGCAGCAAGTCGAGATATAGTTCCGGCTACGGCTATGCTGCAGGCGCACTCACCTCTCTGGCATTACCTCTGGGTCGCCCCGAATGTTTTCCTGCTCGTGCTCGCCCTCCTGGCCTGGAGACGTGGCCTACAAAAGCAATTTCCCATCTTCGTGATTTTTGCTGTAGTGGCTGCGATTGAGCAACTCACGGTCTACGTCGCCGATATCCTTCCATCTGTCACTGCGGCAACATGGTGGCAGATTTTTTGGGTAGGCCTGTTGATTGAGGCTTTTCTGAAATTCGCCCTTGTCGGCGAAATCTTCAGCCAGGTGTTCGGCCCGTATTCTTCCATAGCCAAGCTGGGCAAATTGCTCATCAGTGGGGCGGGCGTGGTCCTCATCTTGGTGGCGGCCGTGGCCGCCGCTTACACGCCGAAGAACAGCACCCACTCAATCGTGTCAGGCGTTCATATTTTTGAACAGACCATCTACATGGTCGAGTCTGGACTGATTTTGTTCCTCTTTGTATTCGCGGCCTATTTCAAATTGAGTTGGAACCGCTCACCCTTCGGCATTGCGCTCGGGCTAGGCATGTCGGCTTGCGTACATCTTGCGACTTGGACGCTGATGGCGAATGGGAAATTCTCTCCCCGTCACGACATTTCCCTCATCTTTGTGAACATGGCAACGTACCACGCTTGCGTCTTGCTCTGGTTTTACTACCTTCTCGTTCCTCACAAGGCTGCCCAAAAGTCTGAAGCTTTAGTACCTGAGCATAACCTCGAACTGTGGAACCGTGAATTGGAGCGCCTACTACACCAATGAGTCTGACACTCGCCCTCGTCGTTGCCGCCGCGGTCGCGCTGGGCGTTCTTTTGAACTTCGCCGTCTCCCGGAGCCTGCAGCACAAACAAACCTCCGACGCGGTCCGAACGATCAGCCCGATCGATGTTGTAGCATTCCGTAACTTGATTGATCCCGCCGAGAACGAGTATCTGCGCCGCTGTTTGCCGCCTGCTCAGTTCCGTTCGGTCCGACGGGCGCGGCTGCGCGCGATGGCCGCCTACATTCAGGTCGTTGGGGAAAATGCAACCGCATTGGTGCGCATGGGTGAATCGGCTTTGACCGGTGACGACCTACAGGTTGCCGCAGCCGCGCAGCAAGTAGTGAACGACGCGCTGCGTCTCCGTCGTAACAGCGCGGTGGCTCTGGCGCGGATCTATCTGGCCTTGGCGTGGCCCAACTCCGAGTTTGCCGCCGAACGAGTGGTTGATCGCTATGAACAGTTAAGCGGCTCGGCGATGTTATTAGGGAGACTGCAGAATCCCGCAGCCGCGGTTCGCCTGGCCTCTCACAGCTAGTGGTGTGACGTCAGTCACACGTGCAAAAATCGCACGAGCCCACCTTTGCGTCGGCGCTCCGGACCCTCAGCTAAAACTCCCGGGTAACTCACACACCACCCCGGATCATTCCGGCCTTGTTTTCACGAGTCGTTTTGGTATAAAACCAGCGGGGCTGCAAGTCCTGGCAATCTTGTGCGCGTTTCGGCCATCCGCCGCTGGAGTCGTTTCGCCGTTACTCGCAGCGTCGAAACCAAGGAAGACTCTATGATCCGCATGATCGCGTTCCGCAGCGTGAAGCTTTTCTTCGTTCCCACCCTTGTCCTGTACCTTTCATCCCTCGGCTACGGCCAGGGCGGTGCTGCTACTGGCGACCTACAAATCAGTGTGAAGGATCCCAAAGGCAGTGCGGTGGCCAACGCCACGGTTACAGTAAGCGATGTGGCCAAAGGTTTGGCACGCACCGCCACCAGCGACGGCCAGGGAGGCTACAGCGTCCGGCAGCTGTCACCAGGGATTTATACCGTTACAGTTGAGGCAGCCGGCTTCGCCAAGGTCGAGGACAAGGACGTGAATATCACGGTGGGCGGGCTCGTCGACTTGCCGGTCGCGCTTGCTGTGGCTTCGGGAAGAGAAGTGATCGAGGTCACCTCTCAAGCCGAACTGGTAGAGACCTCACGCACCTCGACGACGAACACCATCGGGGAGCGACGCATCGACAATCTGCCCATCAACGGACGTAACTATATCAATTTCACCCTGACCGATTCTCAGGTGGTGCGCGATAACGCACCGAACACCGGCGCCGCACCAACTTCGGGACTTAACATGAGCGGCCAACGCGCGCGCTCCAACCTGGTAAACGTCGACGGCGCCGACGCCACCGACAACTCAGTGAACGGCGTCCGCTCCACGGTGTCACAAGAGGCGGTGCAGGAATTCCAGATCATCACCAACAGCTACAGCGCGGAGTATGGCCGGGCTGCGGGAGGCGTGGTCAACATCATCACGCGTTCCGGATCGAATGATTTTCATGGAGACGTGTTTGGTTATTTGCGTAACCGCAATTTTCAAGCGGTGAATCCGTTCAGCACGGTTCCGAACCCGGCTTACACACGCGTACAGGCGGGAGCAGCTTTCGGGGGGCCGATCAAGAAGGACAAGACTTACTACTTTTTCTCTTACGAAGTCACGCGCCGGCACGAGACCGGCTTTTCCAGCATCGGTCAAAACAACTTCGGGTTGGTGCCCTTCGACGCGTCGCCCTTCTTCGGAGCTCCCGCCGGAACCTTTGACATTCAGGTGACGCCGGAGCAATCGGCCTTTCTCAGCACACCCCTGCCTCCGTCGTTGCTACCCTTGCTGCAACAGTATTCGATTCTGAGCGGGGCCACCTCCGGCATGGCCGTGAATGGCAGTTACCCGGCAGCTTTTGGAGGATTGGTTCTGGCCGGTGCTCTCCCCGTCCCCGCGAATGGAAGCAATCCGCTCGCACAATTCATTACCTCCTGCAGCACTTCCGCTCCGCTCTGCAATGGCGTTCCCGCATCCTTCACTTCGTTGAGCTCTCAGGCGGGAAATTTCCCAGTCTTTGAAGGCACCAGCCTGTACTCGTTCCGTTTGGACCACAACATCAACAGCAACAACCGCCTGACGCTAAGGGCGAACGTGAGCCCGAGTACGGTCACCGGAATTGAAGTGAGCGGTCAAGATCAGCCGTTCGGACAAAACGCTTACTCTCGCACTTCGCAACAGACCTATCGCGATGTGGCTGGCGTGGTGCAAGACACATGGAGTATTGGCAACAATAAGGTGAACGAGTTGCGCTTTCAGTATGCGCGGCGGGGCCTTTCGTATTTCTACAATACCCAAATTCCGGCAGGCTCCGATCCCGCCGTCAACATTCCCGGTTACGCCTATTTCGGCCGCGAGCCTTACTCCTACATCCAGCGCGTGGAGCAGCGCTATCAATTCACGGACAATTTTTCATGGACCATCGGACGTCACCAAACCAAGGTCGGCGTCGACTTCAACTATCTTCCTATCACCGCGACGTTCACCGTAAATTACGGCGGCGTCTACGACTTCGGCTCGGTGAGCGCAGCGAATCTGGGTTTATCCATTCCCGGCCTGACGATTCCTGGACTTTCTCCCGTGCAAGCCTACGGCGCCGGGCTGCCGCAGGACTTCATTCAAGGATTCGGCAGTCCGAGTGACTCGTTCTCCAACAAGCCGTTGGGAGTGTTCTGGCAAGATTCATGGCGCGTGAGTCCGAAGCTGACGCTAAACTACGGCGTCCGCTATGACGTAGAGTTTGCGCCGCAGTTCAAACCACCCGATGCGTTGGCTCAAGCTGGGTATAACTTCCTGGGATTGCAGAAAGGCATTCAGACCGATACCAATAATGTCCAGCCGCGCGTTGGCGTGGCCTGGGATCCCAAAGGCGATGGCAAAACCGTCGTGCGCGCATCGTACGGAATCTTTTACGATCATCCTCTCCTCGGTCTTTACTTTCTTGGCGACGCCTCTGACGGCTCGACGAGCGGCCAGTTGGCATTCGCGGGCACGGGAGGATGCAGCGGCCCCGGAAGTCCGAGCAACCTGAATGCAATTCCTATTTTTCAAGGACTGCCCATCAACATTCCCAGCCCTGCGAATCCGTGCGCAGTTTCCACCAATCCCGCGGTTACGACTGCACTGGGATTCTTGCCCAACCAGCAGCAATTTCAATCTTTGAATTTTCCGCAATCGATCTTCCTCAACCAGAATTACCTGAGTTCATCGAGCCCTTTGCCACTGGCCTTTCAGCCCTTCGGTTATCCGCAGTCGAAGAATTTCGTTTACGCCTATTCACAACAGGTGAATTTCGGAATCGAGAAGGATCTGGGTAACGGCTTCGCTCTGAATCTCGCCTATAACTTCAACGGCGGCCGTCACCTGAACCGGCCCATCAACGCCAACACCGTCCGTGGCGATTTGATGATCAAGAACTATGAAACTGCCCTCGCGGCCGGCCAAACCCCGAGCAGCCCGTTTACGGTAAGCGGCTGCGGCGTCGCGGGGACGACTCCCTATGTCGACTCCTCGCTAATGAACTTCTTCCGTCCATCGGGATTGAATCCATCGGTAGCCGCGTTTTACCTTTCAAGCGTTCCCGGTGGCGCCGCGTGCGTGGGTCTCGCGCAAAGCGTCCTTCAAGGGCTGACCAGCCAGGGCTTCAACACCAGTTGCGATCCCACAACACTCGCCAACTGTGTACCGTTCGGTGACATGGACGCCAACTACTCGAACGGCAGTTCCGTCTATCACGGCCTGACCGCAAATTTGCGCAAGCGCTTCGGCCGTCACTATGAATTCCTGGCTTCCTATACCTGGTCGCACGCCATTGACGATTCAACGGATCTTCAATCAACCCTTACGCCGCAAGACAGCTATTTTCCGTCGGCGGACCGATCCACGTCGCTATTCGATCAGCGACACCGCTTCGTGTTCTCGGGCGTTTACCAGACGGGCAAGCTCGGTGGTAATGGTTTCGGCAGCAAATTCTTCAGCAACTGGACCTTCGCTCCTCTGATCGAGCTTGGGACCGGGCGGCCTTTCAACATCATCACGGGCGGCGATGACAATCTGCAGTTATCTTCCTTGACGGGAAGACCCAACACCTTCGTAAATCCGGGATGTACCGCATTGGGGTATCCAGCGGTCGCCTCCAAATACTCGCCCACTGGTGTTTTTCAGGAGCCTTGCGGCGCCGACTTTAATGGAACGCTGCAGTCGCTTGACGGCAATCTTGGCCGCAATGCCGGGGTCACTCCGTGGACCGTGTTCAACGATATGCGCGTGGCTAAGCGCATCTACTTTGACGAGCGCTTCAACCTGGAGTTGATCGCCGATATGTTCAACATCGCCAACCGGTATAACGTCGCGGCCGTTAGCCCGCTCTTTATCAATGCCGGCCAAGCTACCGCGGCGTATGATCCACGGCAGTTCCAGTTTGCAATGAAATTATACTGGTAGTTTTATATTGGGGGCTCGGTCGCACGGATTGCACTGGTTCCGACAGAATCCCAATTCTGCGATGTTGTGTGGTCAAGGCCTCTCAGCCCCAGCCCGGATGTTACACTTTCCGTTCACCCATCCTTGGCGCTTGCCGGAGTTCTTTTTTCCATGTCACAGCCTTACACGCCCACACCTCGGACCCGTGTTGTCCGCGAAGCCAATCGCGGTGTTTACGATCGTGAAGCCGCGTATCGCATACTCGACGAGGGTTTCCTGTGCCACGTCGGCTTCGTAGCCGACGGCCAGCCTTTTGTGATCCCCACCTCTTACGGTCGCAAAGATGACTGCCTCCTTATGCACGGCTCGGCGGCGAGCCGCATGTTGCGCAACATGAAAGATGGCGTTCCGGTTTGTGTTACGGTCACTTTGCTCGATGGACTGGTACTAGCTCGCTCCATCTTCAATCACTCCATGAATTACCGCTCGGTGGTGGTCCTGGGTAGGGCGACGCTGGTGGAAGATTCGGCGGAGAAGATTGAGGCGCTCCGCCTTCTTTCTGAACACATCATTCCCGGCCGCTGGGCAGACTCTCGCCATCCGAATGACCGCGAACTGAAGGCGACATCCGTGCTGCGATTACCCATCGAAGAATTTTCGGCAAAGGTACGCACCGGCGGCGTGATCGACGATGAGGAAGACTATTCTTTTCCGACCTGGGCTGGAGTTGTGCCACTGGAGATGGTGACGAGGGAGCCGATCGCTGATGCGCGGCTTTTGCCCGGGAAAGTTGCGCCCTTATATGCAACCAACTACAAGCGCAAAGCTTGAGGGCGCAACTGCGGTCAAGGTCAAAAGCACCGGCCAACAGTGCCCGCTCCACACAAGCCTGGCTACCCGGTTTCACGGAAGCAGCAGCAGCTTGCCCGTCGTCTTTCGCCCTTCCAGTTCCCGGTGTGCACGCTGGGCTTCGGCGAGTGGATAAGTATGCTCGATTCGTAGCTTGAGTTTTCCGGAAACCATCATGCCAAACACCGCGTTCGACCGGGCCAGCAACTCACCCCGGGTGGCGATGTAATTCGCGAGCGTGGGACGGGTTAGGTAAAGCGATCCCTTTTGTGAGAGCACCACGAGGTCGAACGGCGGTACGGCCCCGCTCGATCCGCCGAAGAGCACCATCATTCCTCGGGGTCGCAAGATGTTGAGTCCCTTCTCGAAGGTAGTTTTGCCGACCGAATCGTAGACTACATCCAAGCCTTTGCCGCCGGTGAGGCGTTTGGTCTCGGCTTCGAAATCCGCCTGGGTATAGAGGATCACCTCATGCGCGCCGGCGCCTCTCGCCAGCTTTGCCTTCTCTTCGGTGGAAACTGTCGCGATCACGCGCGCTCCAATGTTGTGCGCCATCTGAACCAGGAGCAGTCCCACCCCGCCGGCTGCCGCGTGAATCAGCACCGTCTCGCCCTGCTTCAGGGAATAAGCATCGTGCGACAAATAATGCGCCGTCATCCCCTGCAGCATTGCGCCAGCCGCCTCGCGATCACTCACGCCGTGCGGAATGGGTACCAGTCTGTCAGCGGGCACCGAGGCATATTCCGCATAGGCACCCTGCACTGCGGTCCAAGCGACGCGGTCTCCCACCTTCACCGTACTCGCCTCGGAACCGAGAGCAGTCACCACGCCAGCGCCTTCCTGGCCCGGAATGAAAGGCAAAGGTCCTTTGTAACGCCCCTCGCGAAAGTACACATCGATAAAGTTCACACCCGACGCAGCCAGCTTCACTAGGGCTTCATTTGCCTTGGGCTGCGGGACCGGCAACTCCACCAATTCCAATGCCTCCGGTCCGCCAACTTTCTTTACTTGAATGGCTTTCATGCTTGCCTTGGATTCGTTCATGGAATAAAAGATTCGGTTTCAAACCTTCAGATTCTTGGAAAACCGCCTTTTCGCGAAACCGAGAACGAGAACGCATACCACCCTCGACAAGCTGTGTGCACCCGACCTACGCTCTGCTAAACTGGCACGTCCGCCGCAGGAGCCCTTCGTCATGGCCGAAAAGAAGCCCCAAAATTTGGCAAACCATGCCAAATTTGATCCGTTGTTTCACTTTGTAGTACTACCCGTCTTCTTCCTTGCCGCCATCGGTGGAACCATACATTTCATTTGGCACCCTAGCTTCCACTCCGCATCATTCTTCGTGATCTCGGTAGCCGCCGTAATTGCGGTCGTGAAGATTCGAATTTATGCGCTCAAGGTGCAGGACCGGGTCATTCGACTGGAAGAGCGGCTGCGACTCACGGCCTTGTGCCCGGAGCCGTTGCGTTCTCGCATTATGGAATTGAACGAAGGTCAGCTCATAGCTCTGCGCTTCGTATCGGATGCCGAGGTGACAGCTCTAACGGAGCGTGCCCTAAATGAAAAGCTTTCCCGGGAAGACATCAAGAAGGCGATTCAGCACTGGCGACCAGATTACTGGCGAGTGTGAGGGTCAACTGAGCGACTGCGCCTAGCCGGTCATACCGAACAACGCGTCGAAGCTTTGCCTAACGTCCGTCGTCTGACTCCGGAAGAGTAGTGCCCGTTCGCCCCGTGCCCTAAGTAACGGATGCAGTTTCTTTTCGAAGTTGACCCGCGAGTGACTGAAAGGTACGATTTTGGTAGAATTCGGCGGGAGTTCGCGCCAGAGAAGAATCCGTATCTCGTAGAAAATTATGCGAGTTGCAAACCTCCAAATGCGGATTGCCATTCTCGCCGTCTTGGCTATGGCGGCCTCTTCCTGCCACACTGCACAGAAACCGGTAGCTGTAGCACCGCCCGGAAACCCACCCTCGCTGAGCGCGAAAGAGCCGGCCCCAAGCCCGCCATCAACCCAGCCTGCGCCACCGTCGATAGATATCCACGACCAGCGATCGATCCAGACGGCTCAGGCCAAAACTGAATCCGCAGCCCTGACTCCCTCCGCCGATCAGGTCGGCGAACTTCTCGCCCGCGTCGAAAACGAATATCAGGCTGGATTGGTGAGCTATCAGGCAGGTCGCAAAGATGCTGCCAAACTAGATTTTGATAACGCCTTTAACACTCTGCTCGAAAGCAAGCTGGATATTCGCTCCGATGATCGGCTCGAAAAGGAATTCGACCGCATGGTGGAGGGAGTCAACCATCTTGATCTGGGCGACTCCTTCGCAGATTCCGAGGCACAGAAGTCCGAGCCCGCGCCGATCGATGAAGCCAATGGCATCACGCCGTCCGCGGATCCTAATGTTAGGGCAAAGGCTCAGGCCGATATCAAATCGACCCATTCCGACCTTCCGCTCATGATGACGGACCAGGTAGCTGGATACATCAGCTACTTCTCCAACCGTGGACGCGGCAGTTTCGAGCGCGCCTTCGCCCGCTCCGGCCGCTACCACGACATGATGGTTCGGATCCTTAAGCAGGAAGGCGTTCCCCAGGATTTGATCTATCTGGCCCAGGCTGAATCCGGATTTCAGCCAACGGCTGTCTCCCGCGCCGGCGCCCGCGGCATCTGGCAATTCATGAGCAGTCGGGCACGAGGTTACGGACTGCAGCGCAGCCTGTGGGTCGATGATCGGCAGGATCCGGAAAAATCCACTCGGGCTGCCGCGCAACACCTAAGGGATCTCTATGGCCAGTTCGGCGACTGGTACCTCGCCATGGCTGCCTACAACTCCGGTCCAGGCACGGTGCAGGCCGCAGTCCGGCGCACCGGCTATGCCGACTTCTGGGAACTCTACCGCCGTAACGTTCTACCCAAGGAAACGCGTAACTACATTCCCATCATCTTGGCCGTAACGATCATGACCAAGAATTTGTCGCACTACGGCTTTGATGATGTATCGATGGACGAACCTTCCGCTTTCGACGCCGTAACGATCAACTATCCGGTGGATTTGCGCCTGGTTGCCGATTGCGTCGACGCCACCCCTGCGCAGCTCGAACAACTCAATCCCAGCCTTCTGCGGCTGAGCACGCCAAAAGATGGCGCGTTTGAACTCCATTTGCCAGCCGGGACGAAACCGCAATATGAGACCTCGATCGCCGCGATTCCCTCGGGCATGCGCCTGTGGTGGCGTTACCCCATGGTGCATTCCGGGGATACGCTGGCTTCCCTGGCGCGCACTTACCACGTCACGGCTCGCTCGATCGCCGAGGCCAACGGACTGGATGGTATCGACCTTCCGAATAACGCCAGGTTGATTATTCCTGTCGCGCCCAACACTCGCGGTGTAAGCGATACCGGCACTTATGCGCGCAGGATCACGCGGTACAAAGTCAGAAAAGGGGACACTGTTCAGACCGTCGCTGAAAACTTCGGAATTCCCGCGCAGATGGTTCGTCGCTGGAATGGCCTGAGGAGCGATAGCTTGCGCGGCAGAACAGTGCTCGCGTTGCATCTGCCGGTATCGCCCAGCAGCGAACTGGCCTCGAGTTCGAGTGGGTCGACCAAACACTCCGCCAAGAGTTCCAGAACGGCCAGTGCAAAAAGTTCCTCTGGGAAGCCAGCAAATGTGGAGGCCGAAAGGGCATCAGACGAAGCCAGCGTCCTCCGTCACAAAGTGAAGTCGGGTGAAACCCTCTATTCGATTGCTACTGCCTACAAGACCACGGTCGCTGCCCTGAAGCGCAATAACCAGAATGTCGCCACTCTACGCCCCGGAATGATCCTCGTCGTGCAGCAAAACCGATAGATGCGACCTTCCCAAAGCGGTCTGCGGTTACTTCCTTAGTCCATTTTTTTGTTCGTTGCCTCCGTAGGTTAGCACTACAATCGCTCCGGCAGTTGAGGCAAACATTATTCCATTTGAAAAGGAGCTCTCGATGCAATTACGCAAGGTGCTCATTCTGTTTCTTCTCCTTTCTCTCGCCGCAGCCCTGGTTCTGCCTGCTTTCGCGCAGGACGGAGCCCCCACCTACAAGGCAAAGTGTGCCGCCTGTCATGGCGCCGACGGCCAGGGAAAGGTGGGTCCCGCGTTGAAAGGAACCAGCCTCACCGCCGATCAAATTAGCGACATCTTGACCAAAGGCAATGACGCCAAGAAGGCGCCACACAAGAAACCCGTCAGCGGAGTTTCCGCCGACGATGCCAAGGCCGTCGCCGAATACGTGAAGAGCCTGAAGTAAGCTCCGCTCTCTATTGAAATATGCGCGCGCTCCAGGCCCCAGAGCCATTGGGGAGCGCGCTTTTTTCTGTCTGGATGCGGATAAAAGTGCCTATTCTTGGCAAAATGCCTCACGAAGCACAGCTTCTTTGCCCTTTTTGCCCTTTTTTCACACGTCTTTAATCAGACAGTCACCTCTTGTTCATTTCCCTCTGCTAATTCTAGACAGCCTATCCAACCCCTAGGAGGAATTCCATGAAGGTGTATCGCATTTTCCGAGCCGGCCTGCCTGCTCTGGCACTCTTACTGGCTGCGTCAGAAGCAATCGCCCAAAGCTCTAGCCCGATCAAGCATGTCCTGCTCATCAGCATTGACGGTATGCATTCGCTCGATTTCGCGAATTGCAGCAAGGGCGTTCCGAATTCGGCGAATGACCCTTACTGTCCGCACCTGTCTGAGCTGTCATCCACCGGCGTGCATTACCTGCAAGCCCTCACTCCCAAACCCTCTGATTCCTTCCCGGGACTAACGGCCCAGATCACCGGCGGAACTCCTCGCTCGGCCGGGATTTTCTACGATGTCAGCTATGATCGCGCGCTTTCACCTCCCGCCCAGACAACGCCCTACGGCATCGTAGGCGGACCCAAGCTATGCCCGAGCGTGATTGGCACGCAGGTTGGCTTCGATGAGGAGATTGACTACAACTATCTGAAACTTGATTCTGGCAAGCCGAACGGCAGCTCCGGGATCAATGGCATCAATCCGAACTATCTGCCACGCGACCCAAAGAATAGCTGCGCGCCGGTTTATCCACACAGTTTCATTCGTGACAATACCATCTTCAACGTGGTGAAGAATGCGGGCGGCTACACCGCGTGGTCGGACAAGCACCCCTCCTACGACTTCACGAACGGGCCCAGCGGAGATGGCGTGACGGATTTGTGGTCCCCAGAGATCAACTCCATTCCGGTACCCATCCCTACGGTGCCGGGCTGCAATCCGCTGCCCGACCCAGGCGCTGCGACGTCATCGAATGCCTGGACGGACAGCTTTCAGAACATTCGTTGCTACGACCAGTTCAAAGTACAAGCTGTACTGAACTGGATCGACGGTAAGACGCACGATGGGAGCGCGAGCGCCCCCGTGCCAACATTGTTCGGCATGAACTTCCAGTCGGTGAGTGTGGGTCAAAAGCTGGTGGAAAGTTCACTTGGCCTGACGGGCGGCTATGTAGACGCGCTGGGAACGCCAAGCGATTCATTGCTAGCCGAGATTCAGTACGTGGACGGTGCCATTGGCCAAATGGTTTCGGAGTTGAGCAAGCAGGGGCTTTTGGACTCGACGATAATTATTGTGTCGGCCAAGCACGGACAGTCGCCGATTGATCCACATCGCGTGCTGCGTATTCCGGCAGATGCCCCTTCGGACGAACCCCCATCGCAGATCCTGTCCCCAAACGGCGTCGGTCCTGGCCTGCCCGTCGCACAAGCCGATGAGGACGATATTTCAATGCTCTGGCTGACTGATCAAAGCCAGACGGAGAGCGCCGTGGCCACGCTGGAAAGGCATGAAAACATCCTTGGGGAAGGAGAGATCTTTGCCGGTCCTTCCCTAACACTGCAGTTCAACGATCCGCTTACTGATTCCCGTACTCCCGACATCATCGTAGCCCCCAACGTTGGGGTCATCTACACGGGCGGGAAGAAAAAAGTATCCGAACATGGAGGCTTCGCCTACGACGACCGCAACGTTCTGCTGATCGTCTCCAACCCGGCATACCGGCCCTCTACGTTTATCGACCAGGTCGAAACACGGCAGATCGCTCCGACCATCGTGAAAGCCCTTGGGCTGGATCCCAATCTGCTGAGCGCAGTAAGGTCCGAGCACACGGAAACCTTGCCGGGTCTGCCATTTACACAGAAATAGCCCAACCGGAGAGGTTCCGAAGTTAGGGAGAAAGCGGAGAGCGCGAGCTCTCCGCTTTATCTTCGGCGGCTCTTCCAGGAAAACAACACCGTTGGCGCCCGGCTTTCGATTTGCTCCAGTCTCACGACCAGAGGAGCATTCCGAAACTTCGGCCAGCCCGCTGGCGAGGGAGCGGCCTACCGCGATTCTTCTTTGCTTTGCGCGCGCGCTGTGATAACAGATAATCAACCAAGCTGTGATCATGGTCCTTGCATTTGGCAGCAAGCGGCGTGCTATAATCGCGCGCCGTTCGACCACACGTTTCTGACGGTCTTATAATTCCCGTTCCCGGCAACCTAGCGTGGCTATTGTTTGCGCCAGGAGGTCAAAATAAGGTCAGGAGGAGCAATGACGTTCTACGATCCCACGCTTTACGGACGTGATGAAGAAGAAGAGTTCGGCGACAGCGGCGCCTACAGCGAGTCGCTCGAAGAGGATTTCGAAGAGGAAGAAGAGGAGGAGGAAGAGGCTGGCGTGCCTGAATCCGATATGAGCGAGCCCGCAACACCCACTCCTCCACCACCAGCACCCAAGCCCGCAACTCCCCCCGGCGACGGCCCGAAGAAGCCTGCGGCCAAGAAGAAAGCACCGGCCAAGAAAGCACCGCCAAAGAAGAAAGCGCCGGCCAAGCCGGCAAAAAAGAAAGCAGCTAGGAAGCGGCCCAAAAAAGCTGCGAAGAAAGCCGCCAAGAAAGCGCCCAAGAAAACGGCAAAGAAGAAAGCCAAGAAGGGCCGTCGTTAGAAGGGGTGCGCTGATCTCAATTTCGCTGAAACTTGGACCGCGGTCTCGGAGCCGCGGTCTTTCTCGTTTGGAGGTTCGCTCTCTGCCTCAGTCAGGCAACCGCTACTTCTTTCCCGCCACTACCGCCTTGCACTTTCCGTACAACTCGAGCAACTGCACTGCGTATTCATCAGGTTTCGAAGCCGAACCAGTGCCCTGAAATCCCACGCCAGACGAGGTAGTCCGCCCGTATCCTGTGGTCATCGCAACAAATTTCATTAGATCGAGCGCAATATCCTCATCGCGGCGCGCGCTCGCGTGCATCGTCGGTGCTTCTTCCATAAGTCCTTCTCCAGATCCGGAAATATAAGGAATCTCTTCTTCGAATTCTTCGTCTTCCATTTTGCCGAAGGGTTTCACAAGATTACTCCGCAGAAGATGATAACAGCCCTGTACGCGCCGCGTCCCGCTCAAACCCCGCTTGGCAATTGAAACTCCACTTGCGCCGTACGCCAAAGCCGTGCCATCAGCAGCACGGAAGCCGCAAACAGAAAGGGAGAGGAATAGAATCCGGGTGCGGGGCGGGGAAATGTCACCGAAGCCACGGTGTGCCCGAGTATGGTTGCGATCGTGTGCCCCAGGCCATTGAGAAACATGATCACCGCGTAAGCCCACGCCAGCGGCCGTAACCCACGCATGCCGCGGGCCGCCACCGGAGTCAGGCAGAATAGAACTCCACAAACCACGATAAGTGCGGCTAGCCAGTCGCGAAACTCAAATGTGGGCATGGGAAACCATCCCCAACTCGCGCGCAGGTTGATGACGGTCGGGTTATACACGGCAAGAAAGCCGGTGGTGGCTTCGTCAAAGATGTGCAGCGCGAACGCCAGGCAGAGCCCAAACCAAGCACTGCCAAAGCCCGACGCTGAGAGTGCTGGCGGTGCATGCCTCAAGGAATCGCCTATCGCGCTCATTCTCAATCGTCAGCCGACAATTAGCAACCAGAATCCTCCGGCAGTCTCCAGGAATGGCCGCAACCGGAATCAATGCGCCACCTCACACATCAGCGCCAGCAAATTTCCTTCGGAGTCGTGAAAAAAAGTCATCCACAAATCGTGCGTCGGCATTCTCGCAACCATGTGCGGTTCGTCCTCGAAATGCACTCCGCTGCCTTTCAGTTTCCCGTACGCTCCTAGGATATCGGGCACGGCGAAATACAGAACCGAGCTGGGATGATCGAACTCCGGCTTCTCTGCCCGGTCCAGCATCAGCCGCACTCCGCCACAGTCGAAAAACGCCAAGCCTGGCGGCGCCTTGAACAGCAACTTCAGTCCTAAAACGTCCTGATAGAAAGCGGCCGCCCGTTCGACATCCTTAGCATGGATGGCCACTTGGCCAAGGCCTTTGATTCCAATTCCAGTTGCAGTTGCACTCATATCTTGACCTCCGCAGAAATATTAGTTAGCATAGCTAACTATTTTCGATGGCAAAAGTCAAGATTGAATTTGTCGCGCCCCGGCTTGAAGCCCTCGAGGCTGCCGACCGCCTTCATTCCGCGGCAATTCACCTGCTGCGTCGCGCGCGCCTGCAGGACGTGGTTTCCCGCCTAGGGCCGGCGCAACTTTCCGCTCTGTCGGTCCTGGTCTTCGCCGGCCCCAGGACGCTTGGCGGTCTTGCCGCCGCCGAGCAGGTCAAGCCACCCACCATGAGTCGAGTGGTCGCTGGCCTGAAACGCAGCGGTATGATCGAGATCTCTCGTGATCCTCACGACGCTCGGCGCATGCGTATTCGAGCCTCAGCCAAGGGCATACGCCTTGTTCAGCACGTAAGGCAGCGCCGGATCGAATATCTTTCGGCCCATCTCGGCACCTTGACCGTGGGCGAACTCGCCCAGATCCGGGGCGTGGCGGATACAGTGGAGAAGTTGTTGCGCCAGTGGAAATGAGGGTTGTGAGCAGCATTCCAGGCCCTTCCGGTTTAAAATGTCAGCCCGTGGTCAAAATGAAGCCGAGGGCGATCATGCGCAAGTTATGGATTGTTTTTGCCGCCTGGGCATTTGCGGGCAGCCTCGCCGCTGCTCAAGACGAAGATTTCAGCAAAGTGCAGATGAAGGTCTCGAAAGTGGCGGGCAGCGTATACATGCTCGAAGGCGCCGGTGGAAACATTGGCGCCTCTGTCGGCGACGACGGCATCGTCATCGTTGACGATCAGTACGCGCCGTTGGCCGACAAAATTCAGGCCGCCCTGAAAAGCATCACTGACAAGCCCGTGCGTTTCATTATCAATACCCACTATCACCCGGATCACACCGGCGGGAACGCCTACTTCCAGAAGCAGGCGCCCATCATTGCGCAAGATAATGTTCGCAAACGCTTGGAGAGCGGCGGAGGAGGGGGCAACGGCGGTTCCATACACATGGACCTGAAGCCCGCGCCGCACGAGGCATTGCCCATCATTACTTTCGATCACGACGTGACGGTGCACCTGAATGGCGAGGACATCCGCGCCCTCTATTTTCCCGCCGGACACACCGACGGCGACTCGATCATCTTCTTCCCGCACTCGAATGTTGTGCACATGGGCGATGACTTTGTGACCTATGGCTTTCCCTTCATCGACGTGGAGAGCGGCGGCAGCATCAATGGCATGATTGCGGCGGTCGAGCAGGTCATCTCACAATTGCCGCCGGATGTTAAGGTCATTCCAGGGCATGGGCCGGTGTCGAGCCTCGACGATGTGCGGGCTTATCTGGGAATGCTGAAGCAGACCCGGGACACGGTGCAGAAGGCACTGAAGGATGGCAAGACTCTTGACCAGATGAAGCAGGCGAAGCTGCTGGAGCCGTGGAAGAAGTATTCTGGAGACTTCGTTAACGAAGATGTGTTTCTGGAGACGCTGTACAACTCGCTGACGGGTCAGAAGACCGGGAAGCTCATCAAGCACAATTAGTCGATCGCGCCGATATCATTCATTGGGGAGACTGGTCCTACTTTGCGTTTGACCCGCCGTGAATTTGCGCAGTCTGGGCTCGCCACTGGCGTAGCAGCAGCCCTGCCAACTGGCTTGTTCTCGGCGTGCAGCGTGTCGTCGAATGCGGCTGGTGCCGCGAACTCCGCGCCACTTGCCACTTCCCGCAACATGCGGTTCGATAGTGCCTGCGAGATTCCCTTCCCCAAGAATTTTTTCTGGGGGATGGCCACGGCTGCGTATCAAATTGAAGGATCATGGAAGGAAGATGGAAAAGGCGAATCGATCTGGGACCGCTTCGCGCATACTCTCGGGAAAATCAAGAACGGCGATACGGGAGACGTAGCCTGTCATTCCTACCATCGCTGGCAGGAAGACATTGCGCTGATGCGCACGATGAATCTGAACAGCTATCGCTTTTCGATTTCATGGCCGCGCATTCAACCCTCCGGCTCGGGACCCGTGAATCCCAAAGGCGTCGATTATTACAGCCGTCTGGTCGATGCCTTGCTGGAAGCCCGGATCCGCCCGTTTGTCACCCTCTACCACTGGGACCTGCCTCAAGCTTTGGAAGATGCTGGAGGTTGGCCTGACCGCGATACTGCTTCTCACTTCGCCGACTACGTTGAGCTGATCGCAGGCATCTTGGGTGACCGCGTTTCCGATTGGACGCTGTTCAACGAACCCGCGGCGTTCACCTACAGAGGTTATCTCCAAGGCGAACTCGCACCCGGGCGCGAGAACATTGTCGATTTTCTCCGAGCCACCCATACGGTGAACCTGGCGCAGGGCGCTGGATTTCGAGCCCTGAAGGCAACTCGCCCCTCGGCGCGAGTGGGCACCGCATTGAGCATGTCGGCTTGCGAACCGGCGACCGACTCCGAAGAAAATGAACTGGCCGCCGAGCGCGCTCATGCCATCACCAACCTGTGGTTTCTCGAGCCCGCTCTGAACTGCCGGTATCCCGAGGCGTTTACCTTCTTTCCCGAAACTGCCATGAGGATCAAGTCAGGCGATCTCGACAAGATGAAGGCGCCGCTCGATTTCATCGGCATCAATCTCTACTACCGCACGATCGCTTCCGCACCCACTGCGATCGAGCGCTTCTCCCACGCGCAGCAATGGCTGTTCCCGGTAAAGATGGTTGGCGGCGAGCAGGGGCCGAAAACCGACATGGGATGGGAAGTTTGGCCGCAGGCGCTTTATGACACCGTCATGCGTATCACTCGCGACTTCAACCACCCGGTGATTGAGATTACGGAAAGCGGATGCTCCTACAATGATGGTCCCGACGCGGGTGGAATGATTCGCGACACGCGCCGCATCGAATATCATCGGCAATATCTGCAGGCGGTCGCGCACGCCATCGCCGATGGCGCGGATGTTCGCGGCTATCATGCGTGGAGTTTGATGGACAACTTCGAGTGGGCGGAAGGTTTCAGCCAGCGTTTTGGCTTGACGTACGTGGATTTTAAGACTCAGCAACGGACGATCAAGGAATCGGGCCGCTGGTATGCGAAAGTCGTCGCCGGGAATAAGCTGCCGGCGAGCGTTGGTTAACCTCGCAAATCGCTGAACGGATTATTTCTGCTGCATCACCAGTTCGCTGTTTTGCACCTTGACGTCGCCAACGTTGTCTGGAAGTTTCATCCGGTCACGCTGCTCGGCCAGCTTTTTCTGCAACGCGGGATTCACCAGAGAAACTGGTACGTTCAGATCCCCCACTTTGAATTCCGTCGGATCGAAGGCCGCGTATCCATCTTTTGAGGAGAGATGGCCCGAAACGGTGACCCAGACGTCTTTTCCCGCGATCTCCGTCAGGAATTGGCCGTGCACGGTGTCGCCCTCGAAACTCACTTGCTGGTCTTTGATGTTTGGCTGTCCACTTCCGAGATTCGAATCCAGCGAGAGTGCTCCAGACCCCGTCGATCCTGCAGATCCTGCAAGTCCAACTGCCTGGGCCAGAGCAGCGCCCACTTCGTTGGAGGAGAGATGAACCTCCGCCTTCGGTTGTCCAGTTGATGGGACGGTTTGCGGATTCTGCAGCGGCACCGCTTGATAATCTGCGCCGGAGCTTGCCGGGGCCTGCTGCACAGCCTGTTCAAACTGCTCCATCTTCTGGCCGAACCGCTCGGCGTTGACGGCGATGGCGGCTGGAGTCTGCGGCTGTGCCACGGGAGCGGGTCTTTTCAACACCAGAACAATGGCCACAAGAGAGGCCACCAGCGTGGCAATGCTGATGATGCGGTCCAGCTTGATTTTCATGAAGACACTTGAACGGTCAGCCCGGACGGAACGAGCTCAATATCATCGTATCGGACTGCGAAGGCGGGAATCAGATTGCCGAGGTCGCAGCGAGCGGATAGCACCTAAGTCACTTGGCGAGCCTGCAGTGGGTTCAGTCCAATTTCTTGGCGAGCAACTCATTCACCACTTGGGGATTGGCCTGGCCTTTCGATGCTTTCATCACCTGGCCGACGAAGAATCCGAGCATGGTTGTCTTGCCCGCGCGGAATTGCTCAAGTTGCTTGGGATTGGCGGCGATGACTTCATCGATGATTTTCTCCAAGGCAGAAGTATCGCTGGATTGTTGGGGCCGGCCTTCTTCTTCATAGACCTCCGGGAAGTCTTGGCTGCGCTCGAAGCAGAGATCGTAAAGATCCTTGAGCATCTTGCCAGAGATGACGCCGCTTTCGACGAGGTCGGCGGATTGGGCAACGCCTTTCATCGAAATCGGAGACTGCTCAATCTCCGCGCCACTGGCCTTCAGACGGCCCATGAGTTCGCCCTGAACCAGATTGGCGACACGCTTTGGACTTTTAGCTGCCTTCGCCGCCGACTCGAATTGATCCGCGAGCGACTTGGAAACCGTTAGCACCTGCGCATCGTATTGGGTGATGCCGTATTCTTTCACCAGGCGCGCGCGGCGCGCTTCTGGAAGCTCCGGCAAAGTTTTTCTGATTTCTGCTCTCCACTTTTCATCGACCACTAACGGCAGAAGATCCGGCTCCGGAAAGTAGCGGTAATCGTGTGCCTGCTCTTTGGAACGCATGCTGTAGGTCTTGCCTTCATGCGCATTATAGAGGCGGGTTTCCTGGATGATCTTGCCCCCGGATTCAACCACGTCGGCTTGGCGAGCGATCTCATAAATCAGCGCTTCGCGGATGAAGCGGAAGGAGTTCACATTCTTGATTTCGGCCTTCGTGCCCAATTCTTTCTGGCCGCGTGGACGGATGCTGACGTTGGCGTCGCAGCGCAGCGAACCTTCCTCCATGTTGCAGTCGCTGACGCCGCTGTAGAGGATGATTTGCTTCAAGCGCGTGAGGTATTCGTAAGCTTCATCGGGCGTACTGATGTCGGGCTCGCTGACGATTTCGATGAGAGGCACTCCGCTGCGGTTGAGATCGATCGCAGTTTTTTCGGAAGCGTCGGGGAAGCCTTCGTGGAGGCTTTTGCCAGCATCCTCCTCGAGATGCACGCGGGCGATGCCGATCTTTTTCTGGTCACCCCCGTTTTTGCCGGCGGGAACTTCGATGAATCCATGCTCGGCCAGGGGCTTGTCGTATTGCGAAATCTGGTAGCCCTTGGGAAGGTCGGGATAGAAATAATTCTTGCGTGCGAAGATGGAAGTTTCGTTGATGCGGCAATGCAGAGCCATTGCAGCCAGCGTGGCAAATTCGACTGCCTTGCGGTTCGGGACCGGCAAAGCTCCGGGCATGCCGAGGCAAACGGGGCAGACATTTGTGTTGGGAGGAGCGCCGAAGCGCGTGCAGCAGGAGCAGAAAATCTTCGTCGCCGTCAGTAGTTGAACGTGGACTTCGAGGCCGATGACTGGTTCATAGGCTGCTTGAGCAGCGAGGGAGGTGTCTGCGCGAGTAGACATTATCGAGCGATTATAAGGCAGTGGTCGGTAGGCCAAGATCGGTGTCCAGGGATCAGTGGCCAGTAGCCAGTGATCAGTGGTTGAACCGCGATCTGGATTGAAAAAAGCAAGGTCGTCATTTCTCCATCGGAATTTCGAAGTACATCAACTCGGTGCCTTTGGCGTCGTTGACGCCGGTGACAAAGAGGCGCGCTCCTTCCAAGGGAGAGGAGACGTCTTCGACATCGAAGAAAAGAAATCCGGATTGGGTGGTGTGGGGCTCGACGGCTTTGGCGGCAAATTGGGAGGTCTCGATCTGGTCGCGTTCTTTCTGGCTCAGCATGCCTTTCACTTTTTTCTGCGGGATGGGAACAGGGATGGGATGCATGTTGGCGTGAGGATTCGAGAGGCGGCGGAAGATATCTTCAGTCGAGGAGGGAGTGAGTTTGGTGCGGCCGGCGGTGGTGAGCGTGACTTGCATGTTGGCGATGGAGATGGGCTGGTCGCCGTCATTGGTGACGATAAAAAAGATGGGAAGAAATCCGTGTTCCTGGAAGTTCAGGGAAAAGATCTTTGCTTTTGCGGGAGTGTCGTAGGGGTCCGCGGCGATGGCGACTTTGTCGCTCGTGTGGTCATCGTGGGCCGGGTAAGTTTTCGCTGGCTGGGCCGCTGGCTTTACAAAGTCTCTTGCCGCCAAGGATGACGAAGACACGATTAAGGTCGCCGAGGCAACGAGGATACGGAGAGGCCTGGCTTTCAGCAATCGAGGCATGGGTCGATTATAGAAGGGCGCTACGCTTCTCGGCTGAATTCCGATTCAGGCTCCAAGAACCTTCCACCCGGGGGGGCGCCAGGTTCACGGGGTAGATCGTCGCGCAGAGCGATATTTGTTTGTTTAGAATGGCTCGACTTGATTTCTTCTTTTTACAGCTTTCTTTACAGTGCGGCGCTGGGCTTGGGCCTGTTGGTGAGTCTGCCTTACTGGCTGTTCCAGATGGTGCGCCATGGCAAGTACCGCACGGGGTTTGCGGAGAGGCTGGGGGGGGTACCTGCGCGGCTTCGTTTGCCGCTAGGCGAGGAGCCGGTGATCTGGATTCACGCCGTTTCCGTTGGAGAGGTGCTGGCAGTTGGTGGATTAGTAGAGGAACTTCGTCGCCGTTTCCCGCGTCACAAAATTGTTATGTCGACGACGACCGATACCGGACAGGCGATCGCTCGCAAACGCTTTGGTGAGGCTAACGTTTTTTACTTTCCCATGGACTTTGCATTCGCCATCGGTGCTTACCTAAAGGCGCTGAGGCCGCAGATGGTTGTGATTGCCGAAACGGAGTTCTGGCCGAACTTTCTGCGGCTCGCGCATACTAGCGGAGCGCGGATTGCGGTAGTGAACGCCCGAATCTCCGACCGGTCATGGCCGAAGTACCGGTGGTTTCGAGGTTTGCTGAGAAAAGTACTGATGAACGTGGATGCCTATATGGCGCAAACGGAGGAGGACGCGTCTCGGCTGCGAGAGATTGGCGCGATCGCGGGGCGAGTGCGGGTTACGGGAAATCTCAAGTTCGATATTGCAGCGCCATCGCCGCCTGCCATCGTCGAAAGCCTGAAGGAGTCGATTGAAACAAACGAGGGCGGTCCGGTGCTGGTATGTGGCAGCACCGTGGAGGGAGAAGAACCGCTGCTGCTAAAGGCGTTTGAGAATGTGCTGGTGCAGTATCCCAAGACGGTGATGATTCTTGCGCCGAGGCATCCAGAGCGGGCCCCTGCGGTCGCCGCTTTGATCGAGCAGATGTCGATCCGATTCTTCAAGCGATCGGTTTGGAATGGGGAGGGTCTAGCGGGAGCGGTTCTGTTGTTGGATACAATCGGAGAATTGGCGGCGCTCTATGCATTAGCCGACATTGCGTTTGTGGGCGGAAGCCTGGTCCCTCGCGGCGGGCACAACATTATTGAACCGGCGCAGTACGGCGTGGCGACGGTGGTGGGCACTCACACCGAAAACTTCCGCGATATCGTGAGCTTGTTCCAGAGCCGGGACGCGGTTCGAATTGTGGGTCCGGCGGAATTGCCGCTGGTATTGCTGGAATTGCTGGCCAACGAAGCGGAGCGAAGAGAACTTGGAGAACGAGCCGCCGAAACCATGCGCTCGCAGGCAGGAGTAACGACGCGGACGGCGGACGGACTGCAGCAGTTGTTGGAACGGCCATGAACCTCAATCCCCTGTCGGGCATCTATGGCGGAATTGTGGAAGTGCGCAACGCCTTCTACAACCGCGGCCGGCGGCGGTCGAGGTCGCTGGCGGGCGCCGTGATCAGTGTAGGAAATCTTTCGACTGGCGGCTCGGGGAAAACTCCATTTGTAGTGCTGTTGGGTGAATTGTTGAAGGCTCGCGGAATTAATTTTGATGTGCTATCGCGCGGCTACGGGCGTAAGACTCACGGTGTATTGCTGGTGGATCCTGGCGGGTTGCCCCAGGATTTCGGTGACGAGCCGCTACTGATCGCCCGGCGCTTGCAGTCGCCGGTGGTGGTGGGCGCGGATCGATATAAGGCAGGCTCTTTTGCCGAAAAGAAATTCGGCCCACAGATCCACTTGTTGGATGATGGCTTCCAACATCGCAGACTGGCGCGGGATTTCGATATCGTTTTGGTGACACCGGAAGATTCGCGAGACCGGCTGCTACCCGCTGGACGACTGCGAGAACCACTGCGATCGTTGCAACGAGCCGACGTTGTGGTGCTGACCAGCGGCGCAGCGGCGGAAGAATTTCCAATCGAAGGAAAGACGGTGTGGCGGGTGCGCCGCGGAATCGTAATGGCAAGCGATGCGGCGTACTTTCCCGAGCGGCCGGTTGTGTTCTGCGGCATTGCCCGGCCGCGGAATTTCCTGCTGCAGTTGCGAACCGCGGGCATTGATCCGGTGGCGGAGGCGTTTTTCCGCGATCATCATACCTACAGCGAGAGAGACATTCGCGACTTGCTGGGCCTTCGTCAACGGAGTAACGGCGGCGGCTTCGTCACTACAGAAAAAGACGCCGTGAATCTGGCGGGATACCTTGACGCGCTGCAGCCGCTGACAGTTGTTCCCGTCAAGATGGAGCTTGAGGACGCGGCTAACGCTGTGGATACCATGTTGCGCGCGATCGAGGAGCGTCGGCGGCGGTCGTGAGAAAATGCCGGAGACGGCGACTAGACCTCTAAATGACGAAGCATTTGAAAGAAGTTGAACGGCTGCGGAAGATTATCGAAGCGTTTCCCAAAGTCACCATTACGGTGCTCGGCGACCTGGTAGCCGATGAATTCGTTTATGGCGAAATTTCGCGAGTGTCGCGCGAAGCGCCGGTGCTCATCCTGAAGCATCGCGAACGTACGATCGTACCGGGCGGTGGGGCCAATGCGGTGAACAACCTCGCCGATCTGGGGGTCAATGTTCTGCCGGTTGGCGCCGTTGGTGACGATGAGCCCGGACGAATGCTGATCAAGTTTTTCAGGCATAAGCATGTTCCAGTCAGCGGCGTTCTGAAGGATAAATCGTTTACCACGGTTACGAAGACTCGCATCCTCGCGGGCATGACGCACAATACGCGCCAGCAGGTAGTGCGCGTGGATCGCGAGCCGGAGAGTATTCCGAACCGGCATCTGACGCGCGAACTGTTTCTCGCTGCGCGGGCTTATTTGCGCGCGTCCGATGCGTGGTTAGTCTCCGACTACGGATATGGATCGGCGAGTCCGGCCATCGTGGACGCGTTGCGGCAGGCCGGACGACGAAGAGCGCCGGTGCCGTTGATCCTGGATTCGCGATACCGGTTTCTGGAATATTCCGGGGCCACGGCGGCGACTCCGAATGAACCGGAAGTGGAAGCGGCGCTGGGCATCCGCGTGGGGCAGGATTGGGAGAAGTTGAGCCAGGCTGGAGAGCAAATTATGGAGAAGATGAATTTGCAGTCGCTGCTGATCACGCGAGGGCGCGACGGCATGGTGGCATTTGATCGGGAGCGGAGACCGGTGGACATACCAATCTTTGGTTCCGACGAAGTGGCGGACGTGACTGGCGCGGGCGATACCGTGATTGCGGCATTCAGCGCGGCGCTGGCGACCGGCGCCACCACGGAAGAAGCGGCGCAGTTGGCAAACTATGCGGGCGGGATTGTTGTGATGAAGCGCGGGACGGCAACGGTGTCGCGAGATGAATTATTGCGAGCACTGGAGCAGAGTCCCCCTTCGACCAGGCCCCATTGACTGGGGTAGCAATTTGGAAAAGGAACCATTGGAAACTGGAAAAACGAGGAAAATTCTGGAGCGGCGCGAACTCCGCGAGTGCGTGGAGCAGTGGCGGCGCGGCGGCGCGGCCATCATTCTTGCGAATGGCAACTTCGATCTGCTGCATGTCGGGCATGTCCGATATCTGCGGGGCGCGAAGGAATTGGGCGGCAAGCTGGTGGTCGCCGTCAACTCTGACGAATCGGTGCGCATGCTCAAGGGCGAGGGCCGGCCTGTGATACCGGCGGGAGAGCGCGCTGAAATTGTTGCGGCGATGGCCGACGTGGACGCGGTTGTGATTTTCTCTGAACTCGATGTGCGAGCGCTCATTCGCGAGATTCGTCCGGACATACAGGCGAAGGGCACCGACTACACGGAGGAGTCGGTTCCAGAGCGCGATGCGGTGGCCGAATATGGTGGGCGCGTGGCGATCGTCGGCGACGCGAAGGAACACTCGACCAGCGAAATTATCCGCTCGCGGATGGCACCCAACCCGTGATCCCATTCTCGCCCGAAAAAAAAATGGAACGGCTGCTGATCGTGCGGTTGAGCGCCATGGGCGACGTGATCCATACGCTGCCTGCGGTTCACGCGTTGCGGCAGGCGTTTCCGCAAGCATACATCGGTTGGTTGATCGAGGAGCGTTGGGCTGAGCTGTTGAGTGCACCAGGATCTCCGCGGCGAGATCCCCGTTCTACGCTGCGTCCGCTGGTGGATGAAGTTCACACTGTGAAGTTGAAATCCTGGGGAAAATCCCTGTTTTCCGTTCCTACTCTGCAGCGGATCGCCACCCTCAGGAACGACGTGCGCGATGCCGGCTACGATGTTGCAGTGGATTTGCAGGGGGCGATAAGATCGGCGCTGCTGGCGCGCTGGTCGGGGGCGAGCGTGGTGTATGGAACGGCCGAGGCGCGAGAGTCCCCGGCCAGCCTGTGGTACACGCGAAAGGTCATCGCGAGCGGGCGACACGTGGTGGAACAGAATGTCTCAGTTGCCGCGGCGCTGGTCGAGGGTGGGAGAAAATTATTTCCGGCACAGATCGCTGATGACATTCCTCATGATCCACAGGCCGAAGAACGCATCAATCAGCGGCTTACGGAGCATGGGATCGCCGAATTCGCCATTCTTAATCCGGGCGCGGGGTGGGGCGCGAAGCGATGGCCGGCGGAGCGATACGGCGAAGTGGCGCGGGGCTTGGGGAGCCTGGGTATTTTTTCGATTCTGAACTATGGTCCGGGGGAGGAGGGTTTGGCGCGAACGGCCGAGGCTGCCAGTAGGGGAGCGGCTCAGGCGATGAGTTGTACGATCACGGAATTGATTGCACTGACGCGGCGTGCCCGGCTATTGATTGGAGGAGATACCGGACCACTGCATTTGGCGGCGGGTTTGGGGGTTCCGGTGGTGGCGATCTATGGGCCTACGGACCCGGCGCGGAACGGACCTTATGGAACTCGCAGCGTGGTGCTGCGCAAGGCAGAGAGCGTGACTTCGCACGCGCGGCGGGCGGCGCCGGAAGAGGGATTGCTGGGAATCGGGAGTGATGAGGTGGTGGCGGCTGCCCATCGTCTTCTGGGCGGAGACCCCAGGGGTTAAAGCCCAGCTTTTCTTACGGCTTGCGGCGCGGCTAGCTAGACGCCGCGCCCTTTCAGGCGGTTCAAAGCGGGCAGCGGCCTTGGTGTTCGTAAGCGATGAAGCCTGCTCTCCGCGAAACAATTTTGGAATAACGCATGGCGGAATGGTCAAAGGTCGCGCGGCGCATTCGGGTGCCGCTAGGATTTGTTTTCGCTGTGCTTTATTTTTGGCTGGCCCGGCCCACATGGCGATCCATGGCGCTGGGAGCGATCGGGGTCCTGCCCGGGCTCCTGATTCGCGCGCTGGCTTCGGGGCATGTGCGCAAGAACGAGTCGCTCGCGACTTCTGGCCCTTATGGGTATACGCGCCATCCGCTTTATTTGGGATCGCTGCTGATGGGGCTGGGATTCGCCGTGGCGGCGCGCAGTTGGTGGGTGGGGATTGTGCTGGTGGTGATGTTCTTCGCGATCTATCTTCCCGTGATTCGCGATGAAGAGAAATTTCTACGGATTAAATTTGGTGAGTTCGATGAATATGCGCGGCGAGTACCGAGGATGTTTCCGCGTCTCGTTCACGTCTCGGCGGCTTCCGGGGAAGCTTTGACGGCATTTTCCATGGATTTGTATTGGAAGCATCGGGAGTATAACGCGCTGCTGGGAGCAGTGGCCATGATGGCGGCGCTGATCGTGAAGATGACGTTGGTGATGTGACGTCGAATGCGGCTGCGGGCATCTGAGCGTGCCGGTTCGCTGAGCGTCGCAAGCATGCGATTCCACAAACCATGGTGCAAGCTCTGCTAACTGTGAGATGGATTCAACGCCTGGCGCTGATAGAAACACCATGCGAAGCCGCGGGAACCGCATCCTTGCCGGGGATCCTTCGCTCCGCTCAGGATGACAGCGCAGTGGATTATTTCTGTGCCACCAGTTCCCTTGCACGGGTCAACTCTGGGCGTGTGGAGCTTGAGCCGTCGCAAACCTTGAGCAGGAGTGCATAGTATTCGGTGGCATCGCTCTGCTTGCCCGCGGCTTCGGCGGCGCGGGCTGCGCCGTAGAGGCCATTGAAGCGGTTGGGATTCAGCTTTAGGTCAGTTTGATATTCCGCGAGAGCTTGCTGCGGACGTTTCGCTTCCAGCAGCATATCGGCTAACTGTTCGCGCGCCGGAATGCCTTCGGGTTCGTCGCCCAGCTGGTCTGCCTTATCGGCAAGGGCGCGGAGGCTCGTGATGGCGTCGTCGTCTCTCCCTTCAGCGTGCAAGACCCAGGCAGCGGCTTCCTGATGGTCTTCGCCGACCCCCTCCGCGAAGTCAGCCTTCTTTTTCGCAATAAGTTCCTTGCGAATTTTCTCGATCTGCTCCAGGTCTGTTTGGGCTTGCGCGAGATTGCCGCTGCGGGCTGCGCCGATGGCTCGAGCCAAGTAAGTGATGGATTGATCGCTGCGGGTTGAGCCCGGCACAACGTGCAGAGCCGCGGCATCCGACCAGTGACGAAGTTCGAGGTCGTAAATCGCGGGGAACTTGGAGAGGGCGTTGGTCTCGGGATCGAAGTCTGGGCCATACATCGATTTCATCGCAGGCATGGTCTTCACTTCATCGATGACTCTTTGAGCATCGGCCTCACGTCCGCTCTGCAGGTAGGCATAGATGAGGAAATCCATCGCGTGAAATTGATGACCTTCGCCACCCATGTGCATGGCAGCAGTTTTGCGCGTGGCCGCGATGGAGGCGAGGTTGGAGTTGATGTCGTCCTGCCACAGCCCCACGCGAGCGAAGATGTGGGAAGGCATGTGCAGGGCGTGAGGAGCAGCGGGCGCGACCTGGGCATAACGGCGGGCAGCGGGCAGGCCCAACGGAGCCAGCTGCGGCTTATCGTAGGCGTGAATCAGGTAATGTGCCACGCCGGGATGGTCGGGCTCGATGGCGAAAAGCTTTTCCAGGATTGCGGCCGCTTGCTTGCGATTCGCGAAAGTGGTGTCAAGATGCGGCGCGGAGGCCAGCAGAGAGAGTGCATAGAAAACCGCGGCTTCGTGATCGTCTGGGTAAGTTTCGTAAACTTTCTTCATTGCATCCGAGTAGGCCTGGGCTCGGGCTTCATGATTGAGCTTCTTGGAATCGTTGTAAAAGGCTGCGATGGCGCCGATGTAAGCCTTTTCGCGCGGCGTGGTCGGACCATCCGTGTGTTTCGCCTCTTGAGTTTCATCGCGTCCGAGCTGGATCACTTTGGCATCCGGGTTGTTCCAGAGCTGGTGCCACAGGCTCATGGCCACTCCCCAGTGCGCCATGACGCAGTGCGGATCATCGATCGCAATTTGCTGAAATTCCTTTTCGGCTTCCTCGTACCAGAAGGAGTGCAGCAGAGCGACGCCTCGCGCGAAGGGCTCCTGCACGGTGGGGGCGCAGGAGATGGGGAAGGATACGGTCCCTAATTGCGCAGGAGTCAGGTCTTCGTGGTGAGGGTGAGATTGGTCGTCGGCCACGACGCCGAGAGTAGCCAAGAAAAAGAACGCGGAAAGGAAGAGCCACAAGACTCGTTTCATCGGCGAACCCCGCTGAGAAGGGAGTTTAGCCGGGCCAGGTCAAAGGGTCAAACCGTCAGTCCAAGCTGAAAACTCTTGAAATCGATCCTGGAGATTTTCGTGCAGGAAGCGAAGAAGGCGGATAGCACAGGATTCGCAGTAAGCGTATTCTTTTCTGATGACCCCACGATTCAGGCGAATTCTGGAAGCCGCAATCTGGTTTGTTGCGGGATTCGTGGTTCATATGCTGCTGCTTCATTACCATCATCATCCCGGATAGGCCCACAGCAGGGTGCGCATCGCGATGCAAGCAGATTCTTCCCCCTGTTTCCGATCGGATTTCCAGTGAGCAGCAAAGAGCCCTTCGCTTGCGCGAAGGGCTCTTTCCGTAACAAGGGGAAGGACTTAAGCAAGGCGGCACTGAAGGGTGCAACCGATCAAATCTACTTCGGTTGTTGCTGCTGATCGGGGGTGGCGGCCGGAGTGGAAGAACCGCTCGAAGCCAACTGCTCCAGATCGTTCTTCAGCAGGCTGATTTCCACGCGGCCACCGCTCATGTGCTTAGTTTTTCCATTATCGTCAGCGTTGGCAACCGGTGCATTGCCCATGCCCACGAGATAAATGCGGTAAACCGGAATTTCGTTATTCAGCACCATGTAGCGCACGACCGACTCGGCCATTTTTTGCGAGTTGGTAATTGCAGTCTGGCCTTTGCCGGAAGAGAAGCCCTGAACTTCGATGATGTAACCGCGTTGACCTTTCACTCCATTGGCCATCTCGTCTAGAGCGTCTTTCGCGTTCTTGCTCAACATAGTCTGGCCGGGCTTGAAGCGGATCTCGGTCTGATTGGAAGCTTTGTACTGATCGATGTTGCCGACGACGGTTTCGACCGACTGAATTCGTGTGGTCGCCTGTTGCGCGCTCTGCTGCGCCATGGTGGCTTTGTTGCCAGCGTCAATCGCATGCTGGTCAGCCTCATTTGCCTTGTCAGAAGCCAGCTTGATGCCGGCCTGCGCGCGGGCGTCGGTGTCTTTGATCGACTTGCTGTTGGCGGCGGTAAGGTCGTCAAGTTCGTTGACGCGGTCGCGGATAGGATCGGTCTGGCGCTTCACATAGCTCTTGCGCGCAAAGGGATTCACACGGCCCCAAAAGCCTTCTCGAGCGGGCGCCTGCAGGGGTTGCTTGCCGGTACCGTTCATATTGTCGGGAGACTGTGTCGTCTGCGACGCGGCCGGCTGATTGGACTGATCTTGGGTAGACGAAGATGAAGTTTGCGCGAAGGCCGGGAAAGCGAGCACTACGGCCAAGGGCAAAGCGGCGAGTATACGGCTGTTCATAACAACTTCCTCCATTTTGGGGGGAGCGCTTGGGGGCTCCACTCCAGCACGCCGAAACGGGCGTGTTGCGTGATTTTGATTGCGTCCCCTAAAACTACCGGTATGCGCTGACGCGACGCACGCCGAAAATCTCAAAATAAGGCCCGGAAAACGCTCCAGACGCCGGATCCTTCTATTACAGTTCTGATGCCAAATCCCGATTTCAAGTTTTAGCGCTAAACACTTGATAGCTAAAGACATTGTATCTCGGTTCTGGCCGGAAGGATAGTCTGCGCGGGCTTGCGCCGGGTAAATTTGGCAAACCTGATATAAAAACTGCGTGGAGCGGACCGATCGGGAGGAGACTCATTTTGGGATCTATCAAAGTGCATGACCGGCGGGTGCAACTGGCGTCGGGAACACCAAAGGTAACTCGATTTCTGGCGATTCTATTGGTTCCAATGATTTCAAGTACGGGATGGGCCCCGGCCCAGTCGATAGCCCAGCCAGACGAAGCGGCGACGGCTTCCTCTCGGGTTCCCGGCGATCACATGCGAGAGTATTCCGATCTGGCTTTGACCTGGATGCAGGAATACTTACGCATCGACACCACGAACCCGCCGGGTAACGAGATGCGCGCCGTTTCGTTTTACCAAGAGATTCTTGATCAGGAAGGAATCGAGAATCGCGCTTTCGAATATGCTGCCGGGCGCGGCGATTTATGGGCCCGACTGCCGCACACGACGGCGCAGGCCAAGCGCCCGATGATTCTGCTGAACCACATGGATGTCGTCACCAGCGAGGCAGCGCACTGGAAAGTTCCTCCGTTTAGCGGGGCGATCAAAGATGGCTGGCTATGGGGACGCGGCGCGCAAGATATGAAAGACGAAGGTCTGGCGCAGCTGGTCGTGATGGTGATGCTGAAACGCGAGAAGGTGGAGCTTGATCGCGACGTGATTTTCCTGGCTGTGGCCGATGAAGAAGCTGAGGGCACCGGGACCGATTGGTTCATCGCGCACCAGAGAGATTTGCTGGAAAATGCGGAATTCCTGATCAATGAAGGGGGCGAGAACTTGCTGGAAAATGGGAAGGTGAAGTATGTGGGCGTGGACGTAGGCGAAAAAACCACGTTCTGGTTGCACGTTGTGGCGCATGGGCGACCGGGACATGCGTCGCGTCCCATACCCGATTCGGCGCCAAACCGGCTGGTTCACGCGCTGGATCGCATTCTTGCCTATCACACACCGCTGAAAGTCCTTCCCGTAGTGGAGGAATTTCTGCGCGACATGGCGCCTTACGAACCGCCGGAAGAGGCGAAGGAGTATCGCAACATCCGTCGGGCGATCGAGGATAAAAAATTTCAGCCGGAAGTGGAGAAGGACGAGTCGCTGAATTTCTTGCTGCGTGACACGATTTCGCTCACCATGCTGGGAGGATCGGGGCAGACCAATGTGATTCCGCCCGAGGCGTGGGCGAACCTGGATGTTCGCATTCTGCCGGGGGGCGACCCCAAGGCTCTGCTGGCGGAAATCCGGCGAGTGGTGAATGATCCAAACGTCTCCGTCGAACCGCTGAATGCGGAATTCCGCCAGGCCAATTACTCGCCCACGAACACCGCGCTATATGACGCGATTCGCAGGGTCTCGGAAAAGTATTTTCCGGACACTCCGGTGGTGCCGCATATCACCAGTGGGTACACGGAGAATCAGCGTTACCGTCCGCTCGGCATTAACGCCTACGGATTCAATCCCTACACAGCCACGGAGGATGAGGGCAATACGGAGCATGGGAACGATGAACGAATTCGCGTGGAGGAAGTGCGGCGCGGGCCGAGGATCCTGTTTGATGTGGTGGCCGCGGCGGCGGGAGCGAAGTGAGATCAAGTACCAACTCTTAACCGCGAAGTTCGGGCTTTGCGGTTGCGGTTTGTGCCCTTCATTCATTTCCGCCCGCAATACCTCTCATACTGCTCGATGATGAAATGATCGGTCATGCCAGCGATGTAGTCGCAGATCACGCGCGGCAAGGATTCTTGCTCGGCTTTCTCGCGATAGTAGCCCGGGAGGGATGACGGATTTTTCATCCAGAAAGAGAACAGTTCGGTGACGATGCGTTCGGCGTCGTCCTTTTCTTCGGCCAGAGAAGGGCTGTAATAAAGATTGTCGTAGAGAAAATTCTTGATCTGCTTGCGCTCCCATGCGACCTCAGGGCTGAAAGCTGCCAGGCGATCCGGGTACGAACGGACATCGATAAGAGTTGCGATTCGTGCTTGCTTCAGGAGCGCGCCCGTGTTGCTTAGGAGATCGTCGGTCAGGCGATTGAATACGCGTTTTAGAGCTTCGTTGAATTGCAGTTTGTCGGGCGCATCGGGATAAATGTGTTCGACCTGTTCGAAGAAACGTTCAAAGACCGGAACTCCTTCCCGAATTTGATCGAGGGTCAGCAGATGCGCTTCGTAGCCATCGTCGAGGTCGGCGGTGTTGTAGCCGATCTCGTCCGTCAGATCGACGAGTTGGGCTTCGAGCGGGGGCCGCTGGTCGAGTAAATATTCGGCCAGCTCCGGATGCTTCGCCGCATCATAATCGCGGGAGTGCTTGATCATACCTTCGCGCACTTCGAAGGTCAGATTCAGGCCGCGGAAGGCGGCGTAGCGCTGCTCGAAATCTTCCACAATGCGCAGCGCATGGAGGTTGTGATCGAAGGATAGGCCGTGCTCGCGCATGTTAGCGTCGAGCGCCTTTTCGCCGGCGTGGCCGAACGGAGGATGGCCGAGGTCGTGCACGAGCGCGAGCGCCTCCGCGAGATCAACGTTGAGATTAAGCGCTCCCGCGACCGTACGCGTGATCTGGGTCACCTCAATCGTGTGGGTGAGCCGGTTCCGAAAATGATCGGAATAGCGGCGGGTGAAAACCTGGGTTTTGTCTTCGAGCCGCCGGAAGGCGCGGGCGTGGATGATGCGGTCGCGGTCGCGTTGATAATCGTTGCGATAAGGATGAGATGGTTCAGGGAAACGGCGTCCGCGGGAATGTTCTACCTGTACCGCGTAGCCGGCCAGCATGGGCCAAGTCTAACATTGGTGATTGTCGATTGAAGATCCGAAGTCCAATCAATCATCAGAAATCGGAAATCAACCATCGACCATTCGCCTGGCGCCTACTGTTTCCCCGATTCTTCCTTGGCCAGGCGAACTTTGGCGGCGTCGAGCTTGGTTTGCGTGGCCGCTAGCAGATCGGTGTCGATTTCAGCGGGAACGGTCTTATTCCATTCCTTAACGGCGCGTTCCCAGTGAGCGGCGGCCAGTTTGAGGCGGCCGGTCTTCTGAAAGAGATCGCCGAGATGATCCTGGACGGTTGGGTCGGAACCCATGCGAAGGGATGCCTTATTCAAATTTTCTTCGGCGAGATCGTACTTGCCGAGCCTGAAGTAGGCCCAACCGAGAGAATCCAGATAGGCGCCATTGGTGGGATCGAGGCTTACGGCTGCCTTGATATAGTTCAGCGACTCTTCGAGTTGCACGCCGCGATCGGCATTCATGTAGCCCAAATAGTTCAGAGTAACGGCACTCTGCGGGTTAGCGGCGAGCACCTTCTTGAATTCCGCTTCAGCCTCATCGTATTCCTTTTCGTGCTCGTAGAGATCGCCGCGCAGGAAGAATACGTACTCTTTGTCGTCGGACTTGGTCGAAAGCTGCTCGGCTTTATTCAGAGCTTCCTCCGCATCGCTGTAGCGCTTCAGGCGCGTATACATGATGGCCAGCCGGACGTAGACCTCGCGATCTTCCGGCGTGCCCTTCAGCAGCGAGCGGACATCGGCGAGGGGCTTATCTGGGTCGCTGGTATCGGCGAGTTGCGCGTCGAGCACCATTCGAAGCTCGCGGTCGTCCGGCATCTTCTGCGCGGCTTCTTTCGCGGCGGCGGTTGCCTGCGGCCACTGTTTGGCTTCGCGGTAGGTGTCGATGATGTCCTGATAGCCGGTTTTGGCATTGTCCTCGCCCAGCGGAATCATCTGGCGGAAGGCATCAATTGCGGGCTGATAGTTTTCCTGGTCGCGATAAACCATTCCGAGGCGCTCTATGAAAATTCCACGATTATTGCGGTCGCCCTGGGAATAGCTGCTATCGGGCTTCTCGGTTTTCTTGAGCAAATCCTGCAAAATCTTAACGGCTTCGTCGTAGCGCCCCTGGGCTTCATATACCACGGCCACGTTATAAGGAACCTCCAGCGCATCGGGAACCATGGCTTCAGCTTTTTTCAAGCCTTCGAGTGCCTGATCATACTTGCCTTGGCGGCGATAAATTTCGGACATCCGCACATAGGTTTGGGCGTCCTCAGGATTGGCGTCGGCGATCACTTTGTATTGATCCAGAGCTGCATCGATTTGGCCATCACTCAGCAAATTCTCAGCCAGGCCACGGATGGCATCGAGATTATCCCGATCAAGCTGGATGGCGTGCTTGTAGGCGTCGATTGCGTTCTTGTAATCCTTACGTTGCTCGTAAGTTGTCCCCAGTGCGGCGTAAAGCTTGGCGGAGCGCCCGGCGTCGGGCACCGAGCTGAGCACTTGCAGGGCATGAGAAGTGTCGCCTTCATCGCTGTAAAGCAGGGCCAACGTGGTGATCGCTTCTTCGGAATCTGGACCGAGCTTGACTGCGGTCTTGAGCTCGTTTTCCGCCTTCTGCGAGTCATTGTCGAGGCGGTAGAGGCGGCCGAGCAGAAGATGGTCGTCCACATTGTTGGGCTCAATTTTGACAATTTGCTCGTACTGTTCGATGGCCAGCTTTAAAACGTTTTCCGAGCCATTGCCGCTGCCGGGCATATCGCCGAGAGAGCGGAGATAAATTCTGCCGAGCAATTTGCGGGCTTCTAGATTGTTAGGGTCACGCTTGATAATGTCCTGGGCTTCGAGGACGGCATCGCGGATGCGTCCAGTCTTGACGTAAAGTTCAGCGAGGCCGGAGGTAAGGAATTCAGATGAGGGATCAGCCTCGATGGCGAGGCGGTATTCCTCCATCGCTTTGTTGGCTAGTTCGCTGCGCCCGTAGGCCGTGACCTGCTCTTCGTACAAATGCGCCAGCGTGTAGTGATAGTAAGAGGCGGCATGGTCTACTTTACGCGGCAAAACCTGCGCGGGCTTAGAGTCCGGAGTTTTGGATTCTGCCGGTTTCGCGTCGGGCGGGGCGGATGGAGTGCTTTGCGCGGATGCGACCGCTGCGAGGAAAGCAAATACCAAAGCTGGGCGAAAAATTCGATTCATGCTCTACCTGACGACACTGAAGTTGATTCCATAAAATGGTTCGATTTGACGATGAGCGCGCTTGCCGAAGCCATAGCCATTGGATGCAGGACCGCCGGGAATGGGGTGTCCTAATTCTAACCCGATCCGCATTGGATTGGGAAAAACAGTGGATGCGATTGCCCGACGGCGAAACCCAGAAGTACAGGGGCTGCGGGGAACGGAGAGAAGGAATTGTCAAGTTTAGTAAAGTCACTCGCCGAAATTGCGGAGCAAAGATCACTTTCTGGTGGCGATTTTAATGGCGGAAATGCCGGACTCCAGTGAAGAGCATGGCTAGGCCTAGGCGGTCCACCGCAGCGATGACTTCGGGATCGCGCTGCGAGCCTCCGGGTTGAATGATCGCCGTCGCGCCTGCTCTGGCAATTTCCTCGACGCCATCGGGGAACGGAAAAAATGCGTCGGAGGCGGCGACGGTTCCCTGCAGCGGCAGCTGCGCTTTCATAGCGCCGATCTTGGCCGAATCGACGCGGCTCATCTGGCCGGCGCCGATGCCGACGGTTTGTCCGTCGCGCGCGTAAACAATGGCGTTCGACTTCACGTGCTTGCAGACCTTCCATGCGAATAGAAGCGCGCGGGTTTCCTCTTGCGTGGGTGTGCGGTGGGTGGCGATTTTGAGGTCGGAAGCTTGCAGACGGCGGAAATCGGTCTCCTGCAAGAGTACGCCGCAGGAGATGCTCCGGATCGCCCACGGATGCGGGGCGGCTTCAACTTCGACGAGACGAAGATTTTTCTTGCTGGCGAAGCGGGCTTTGGCCGCTTCGTCGAATTCAGGGGCGGCAATCACTTCGAGGAAAAGCTTTTGCATTTGCTCGGCAGCTTCGGCATCGACCGGGCGATTCACGCCGACCACGCCACCGAAGGCGGAGATGGGATCACATTCCAGCGCTCGCTGGAATGCCTCAGCCAGAGTTTTCCCCGTGGCGGTGCCGCAGGGATTCGTGTGTTTGATGATGGCGCACGCCGGTTCGTCGAACTCATGCGCGAGATCCCATGCGCATTGCAGGTCGACGATGTTGTTGTAGGAAAGTTCCTTGCCTTGAAGCTGGCGGGCATTGGCGACGCCGGTTCCGGAGCCATCCGAGTACACCGCAGCTTTCTGGTGCGGGTTCTCGCCGTAGCGCAGGTCGAGCGTTTTCTGGAATGACAGTCGCAGCGTTTGCGGGAAACTCTGGTCAGCGGGCGGCAGATGGAAATCTGCAGGGATGCGCTCGAGGGTGGAGGCGATGGCGGAATCGTAGGCCGCAGTGGTGGCAAAGGCTTTCTGGGCGAGACGCCATTTGGTTTCGAGCGAGAGCGCACCGTGGGAGTGGTTCAGTTCTTCCGCGATCGCCTGGTAATCGGATGGGGATGTCACCACGGCAACATCGTGAAAATTCTTGGCAGCGGAGCGGATCATCGAGGGCCCGCCAATATCGATGTTCTCGATCAGTTCTTCGAAAGCAACGCCGGGCTTGGCGGCGGTTCTTTCAAAGGCATAGAGATTCACGACTACCATATCGATGGGCTGAATGCCGTGCTCGGCGACAGCGGCGGCATGCCCGGGATTTTCGCGGCGATGCAGGATGCCGCCATGAACTTTGGGATGCAGCGTCTTGACACGGCCGTCGAGCATTTCAGGAAATCCGGTAAGCTCCGAGATATCTTTGACGGGAATTCGGGAATCGCGCAGGAGTTTGGCAGTCCCGCCGGTGGAGATCAGTTCGATGCCGAGGGTGGAAAGCTTGCGGGCGAAATCGACCAAGCCAGCTTTGTCGGTGACGCTGAGAATGGCGCGCTGGATGCGGGCAGTGCTGGGGGACATGTTGGCCTTCGCGAAAAATTACTACGACTGAAAATTCTAACAGGAAGCAGTCGGTCGTCGTTTGTCGGTGGTCGTTAGCAGAGCGGTACGATAAAGCGAGAGTGCTCCCGGCTCAGAGGGATCGGTGATGCGTTTCTGTGGCGAAGGGAATCGGCAATGTCGACAGCTCTTACGCCTTCGCTTTGGCCTTCAGCTTGACGTGACCTTCGGTGAGTTCGACCGAGAACTCGACGCCTTCACAGCCGTACTGCTTGCGGATTTGCTCGGTTTTTTTCTGGACGAAGCTGGAGAAGGAGTCCAGATTGCCGGAGACGTTCTCTCCCGCTTTCTTCTTGGCCGCGACCAGTGTGTTATAGAGGCGCTCGACCTGCTCGCGTTCGGTTTGATCCACGGTGTGGAGCATGAAGGGCTGGGGCGATGATGCGGAAGCAGCGACGGCATGACTCAAACCGTATACGGGATTGTGCTTCGGCTTATGGCCCTCTGCGACCCGCACGCCTTGCACCGACAGAAGTGCATCCTGCGGGCGGCGGTAACCTTCCTCGCGGATGCGGGACTTCTTACGCCAGAGATCGCTGTAGACGGCGTAGCGTTGGGCCATCTCGTTGTAGCGGTAGCGCTGGGATGAGTTCATGCGTACGCCGTCGGAGAATTTGCGGAGCAGCGAGAGCACCTTCCATTCGACGTCAGTGGGAGGCCGCTTGGTCGGATTGTTGAAAAAGACTTCGTACTCGATCTTCAGACGCCGCAACTGGGTCTCAAGTACGTTTAACTCTTCATCGGTCGTCACGAAGGGTCTCCAAGTCAACAGTGTAATGAGAAGGAGCACTGGCGGCGAGGTACCTGGCGGTCACCGGAGTTCATGGTACGAAAGTAAGGAGGGCAGCATCTGCTTACTAGCTTCTCGCTTCTAGTACGTCGGTTCCATCAGGAACTGGCAGGGAAAGGCGCTAATGAATCGTCGAGGTTTGACAGCTGTTCGAGAGTCGGTGCCCCGAGGTTTGAGATCGAAGCAAGGAACTAGAAGCCAGCACCGGCCCTACTTCGCATTCGACGCCATCTTCTTGACCATGGCGAGAACCAGCTTGCGGTCGCTTTCATTGAGGTTTGTGGCGTAGCGGCGCACCTGGCTCAGGAAGCGGACTTCGTCATCGGAAAGCTGAGGCAGGCCCTTGGAGCCATTGACGTGGCCGGATTCGGAGAAGAACTGCGAGAGCGCGATCTCCATGGCGCCGGCAATTTTCGAAAGGGTGTCGAGCGAAGGAATGGTATGGCCGTTCTCGACACGCGACAGGTAGCAGCGCAGGAGGCCCGTACGCTTTTCGATATCTCCCTGGGACATGCCTTTCTGCAGCCGGTAGTTTCGAATGGTCTCGCCGATGTTGATGGTTGGAAGCATTGCAGGATGCGCCATAGTAAACAGATCGGCATTTTCTGGCAAGTGGAAATTAGTGCCAGTGGAAATTAGTGCCATATGAAAAGCTGTTTTGAAATGGCGCTTGACAAATTTCCGAGTGTAGTTTTCCCGGGAAAACGCGCAAACTGTTCGCTTCGGGCAGGGAAGAATGAAAAGCGTGCAATCCAAAGCAAAGACCACCAAGCGAGATGCGATTCTCAACGCGATGCTCGACGTTGTCGTGGAACGAGGCTTTCATGAAGCCCCCATGTCGCTTATTTCAGAACGTTCTGGAGCGAGTGCGGGGGTAATTTACCACTATTTCGCGAGCAAGGAAGAAATCTTTCAGACCCTGTACGAGCGAGTCCGCGCCTTGAAGCGGGCGAACCTTCTGGAAGGCTACTCCCCGGACTTGGACGCGAAGGAAGCGTTCATTCTGGTGTGGACGAATGGGTATCACTTCTATCGCAGGCATCTTCGAGAGATGCGCTTTCTCGATCAATACGAGACTGCCGGCTTCGTCTGCCGGCCCGATAAGAATTCGCGACCAGATAAGAAACAGATGGAGTTCGAGCGGCGCTTCAGAAACCAATCGAAAGGCGGGGTTCTGAACGATCTGCCTCCCGAAGCGATACAGGATCTGACATTCGGCGTTGTGGCCCGGCTGGCCCGGCAGCCGCGAAAGCTGAGTGAGGGCACTTTGCGAAAGGTGGCAGAGAAGTTGTGGGAGGCGGTGCGAGCGGTCGACTAGAACGAACATTCGGTCTAGTGATGTATAATTCTGACTATGAGCACAATCCTAGTTACCGGCGGATCAGGCTTTATCGGCAGCCATTGTATCCTGCAGCTCTTGGGCGCGGGCCACCAGGTGCGCACTACGATACGGAGCTTGAAGCGCGAGGGCGAAGTACGCGCCATGCTGAAGAATGGAGGTGCCGAGCCCGGCGATCGCTTGTCTTTCTTCGCCGCCAATCTCGAAGATGATGCGGGCTGGTCGGAGGCCGTCGCAGGCTGCGAGTACGTGCTGCACGTGGCATCGCCCTTTCCCCCGAACGTCCCGAAGGACGAGAACGAGCTGATCGTACCCGCACGCGAAGGCGCCCTCCGGGTGCTCCGCGCGTCGCGTGCCGCTGGCGTCAAGCGCGTGGTGCTGACGTCCTCGTTCGCGGCGATCGGCTATGGCCAGAAGCCGCAGAAGACCGCCTTCAACGAGGCGAGCTGGACGGACCCCAACGGCGAAGGCGTGACCCCCTACGTGAAATCGAAGACCTTGGCGGAACGCGCCGCTTGGGACTTTATCGCCAACCAAGGCGGCGATCTCGAGCTTTCCGTGGTCAATCCCGTGGGCGTGTTCGGTCCGGTGTTGGGGCCCGACTATGCGACCTCAATCCTGCTGGTGCAGCGCATGATGGATGGCGCGATGCCCGGCTGCCCGCGGCTCTATTTCGGAGCCGTCGATGTGCGCGACGTGGGCGACTTGCACATCCGCGCCATGACTGATCCCACCGCCAAGGGCGAACGTTTTCTCGCCGTCGCTGGCGATTTCATGCCAATGCTCGACGTTGCGAAAGTGCTGAAGGACCGCATGGGCGCGTGGGCGAGGAGAGTGCCGACCCGGCAGCTGCCAAACTGGGTGGTGCGCATCGCCGCCATGCGTGATCCGGCGGTAAAGCAGATTCTGCCCGAACTTGGCAAAAGAAAGAACGCGACCAATGAAAAGGCCAGGAGAATGCTTGGCTGGGCTCCGCGTTCGAATGAGGAGTCCATCGTCGCTACTGCGGAAAGTCTGGTGCGGCTCGGGCTTCTGAAGGACAGCCAGAAAAAAGCCCCGGGAACCGTGGCTGCTTGAATGGTCCCGTTTATTTCTTCAAATTCTCTGCCAAAAAATTGCTAGTGCGTTGCCATGCGTCTGCGGCATCGTCAGGGCGGTAGCCGGGCTTGTTCTTGTTATTGGGGTTTTCGAAGGCGTGGCCGGCATCCTCATAGATCTTGATTTCGATCTTCTTTCCTTGCTGTTTCATGGCCACCTCAAATTTGTGGACGTCATCGGGCGTGATGCCCTGATCCTGCGCGCCGAAGAGGCCAAGGATGGGCGCATCGATTTTCTTGATCTCTGCCGGATCGGGGACCAGGTGCCCGTAGTTGATTACATCGGCGGCGAGCGTAGGTTCGTCGAGGGCAACATCCAACGCATAGCCACCGCCCATGCACCAGCCGATCGCACCGATGCGTTTCTTGTTGACGTTCGGTTGGGATTCGAGAAATTCGAAGGCGGCGTGCAAGTCGCGCTTGGCGCGGTCGTCTGGAACGCCGCGCATCAACTCGTGCGCCATCTCAGGCGTGGTGGCAACTTTTCCGCGATAAAGATCAATCGCCAGCGCATCGTAGCCCTGGCCGGCTAGCTTAGAGGCTTGATCCTTGACCCAATCATTCAGCCCCCACCACTCGTGTATGACGATCAGCGCGGGAAACGGACCTTTGCCTGGCGGTGTGTAGAGAATGCCTTGGACGGTTTCGTCACCGCTTTTGTAGGAGACGGATTTGCCGTCGGCGGCGAAGCTGGTGGAAACAAATGCAATGACAAAAATCAGCGAGCAGATCTTCTTCATGTTCGTTCCGTTCGCGTTCATCACTTCAAACCTCTTCATGACTTCACATTCATTCGTGGCACGAAGGGCCGCGTTTACAAGCTCAACTCCATATACATTGCCCCGGCAATCGGGTTGGCGCGATAGGGAGGGATTTCTTTGAATCCCAGCTTGCGATACATTGCAACCGCATCCTTCATCAGGGGCTCGACGGTGTCAAGGCGCATGAACCGATAGCCGGTCTGGCGAGCTTCGACGATCATACGCTCGGCCAATGGACGTCCTAGACCTTTGCCGCGAAATTGGGGACGCAGGTAGAGGCGCTTCATCTCGCAAACTTCGGGCTGCAATTTTCGCAGCGCGACGCAACCCGCAAGTTGGCTTTCATATTCTGCCAGGAGCAGCCGGCCCTTGGGCGGAGCGTAGTCGCCCGGAAGTACGGCGAGTTCTTTGTCGAAGTTCTGAAAGCAGAGACTGAAGCCCAACGCGTGTGCGTACTCCAGAAATAATTCACGAGCTTGCGCGATCTGTGAGGGCGACTCGGCTTGCGTCAGGGTCAAACCTTTGACCACAGGGGACGCAGAGGTCAAAGCGCAATTCGAAGGGGTCATATGCTCAGCTTTCATTTCTTCTGTAACCTCTTTGCCCGCGTTAGCCCATCAGCAGACCGCCATTCACGTTCAGCACATGGCCGGTAATGTAGGAGGCTTCATCCGACGCGAGAAAAGCGACGGCACTGGCTACGTCGGCGGGCGAGCCTACACGGCCGAGCGGAATCTGTTTGGCGGCGTTCTGTTTGAAATCGTCGCCGAGCACTTCCGTCATGGCGGTTTCGATGAATCCGGGTGCTACCGCGTTGCAAGTAATGTTGCGCGATCCCAGTTCGCGAGCGACGGCCATGGTGAGGCCGATCAGGCCGGCTTTAGACGCGGCGTAATTAGCCTGCCCTGCCTGCCCCATCTGGCCGAAGACGCTAGAGATGTTGATGATGCGTCCCCAGCGCTGCTTGAGCATGGAAGCGGTGACGTGCTGGATGCAGAGGTATGCCGAAGTAAGATTGGTTTGCAGAACGGCGTCCCAATCGGCACGCTTCATGCGCATGACCAGCTGGTCGCGGGTGATGCCGGCGTTGTTGACCAAGATATCGATCTTGCCCAACTGCGCGACCGTACCCTTGATTGAAGCTTTCACCTGCTCTTGGTCGGTGACGTCGAGTACGCAAGCCACGGCCTGGCCGCCTCCAGCGGTGACCTCACTGACCAGTTCCTGCAGCTTTTCCTGATTGCGGGCGGCGACGGCGACAGCCACACCTGCGGTGGCGAGCTTGAGCGCGCAGGCTCGCCCAATACCTTGCGACGCGCCGGTGACGAACGCCACTCGTCCTGAAAGGGACATTGTTTTCTCCTGATATTTTTGCGAATCACGATTGAAATTTGTTATCTCGGAACGTGAGATTATACGCGTCGCAGCCTTATTCGGCGCATGCCAGCGGCCAGATGAGCACCTCCAGCTTCCGAGCGAATAAGAGGCGGGGCGAGACTTGGGGCAATGGGATCCCGGCCGCCGCAGCCGTGGTGTTAGTTTGGAAATCTGCCTCGGCTCTCTGCAGAGGCCAGGGCGCATGATGAATCTCTCCTCGATAAACTCGCCCGCGATGTGTGGTGTAGAGACAGTAGCGCTCCGTAAGCCAGTGCTCGATTGATCCCCGGCCAGCGGGAGTAACTTCGCTGGTGGGGCGATAACGTGCACGGAACTCGGCGGTATCGCGATAGCGGCGGGAGCCATATAGAATAGTGCCTTCGCGTTCGTCCGTCTTCATCTCTGCATGAAAATAAGGCAAATGGTAGAACGTGCGCGCGGCTAACACGGCCGGAAGGTTGGCCGCATCGAGGCTGAAGAAATAAACACCGGGTTTGCCGCCGTAGGTGACATAGGTGCGTACGTTGAGCTCCGGGAAGCGCGAAAGACCGGGCAGCGCCGGAAATCCGCGACGGCGAATCGCCGTCATGTGAAACGGAATGACTCCCACCCAACATTGGCCGTCGAAGAGGTCCACAGTAAGTTTTGCCGGAACGAGAGGCCGGATCAGCGCTTCCGGAATCGGCCAGTGGGCGAAAAGCAGATCGTTCCAAGTCTGGGTCATAACCCAAGGGCCGGAATTCACAGACCAAGGACGATGGTCCACTTGCTGGAGTAAAGGGTGCACTCGGACAGTTTAGGGCAGGGCGGACGATCGCTTATGCGGCGCATGGGTTCGCACTCTTCGATTCGCGCTCTGGAGTGATCCGACCGTTTGCCGGATATCCACAGCGCGCACCAGCAAACGGATTGCGCGCTGGGCTTTCGCCGATTAACATTCGTACACTCTTATGACTCCGATCGTTAGCGATGAAGTGAGCACCATGCCCGAACCGTCGAACGAGAAATCCTCTAGTTCTGGGTCGCACACCGGTGGGTCGGGGCACCGATCCCCGCAGAGGGCTTTGTCCACAGAGAGCCCCGCGGCTGCTGAAAAGCCGCAGCCGGATGCCCCTTCCACGGAAGTGTTTGCCGTGTATGGCGTTGAGCCGGAGATTCAGGCGTACGCCATGGCGAAGTATTCACGATCGGCGCTTTCGATGAAGGAGTCTTTGCGCGAGATTAACTCCCAGAGGGCGGAAAAATTTCTCAATACATTTTATTTTCAGTATGGTCACCGCTCGATTGCAGATCTGGCGCACGTTGCGCTGGCCGTGGAGAGGCTCTCGATTCTCGCCGCCATCGAACTGGCCGACGAGCAGCGCTGGGATGGCCAGGAGCGCTCGACCCGTTATCAGGATTTCAAGAAGAGTGGCTATTACATCCCCGACTTCGGAGCCGACGAAGAGGCCCACAAACTTTACTGCGAGACGCTCGATTTTCTCTTTGGCGAATACGAAGCGTTCTCGACGCACATGACGCAGCACCTCATCAGCATCACGCCGAAACCTGCCGACATGAAGCAGGATGCATACGAGCGCACGCTGAAAGCGCGGGCCTTCGACATCACGCGCTACCTGCTGCCGCTGGCGACGAATACCTCGCTGGGGGAGATTGTGAATGCGCGCACGCTCGAAACGCAGGTGGCGCATCTGCTGTCGCATACGCACAAGGAAGTGCGGGTTCTCGGCAAGTTGTTGAAGAAAGCCGCGACTTCGGCGGCTTACAACGTGAATGCGGAGTCGTTGAGGGATTTGGTGGCGGAGATTGAGAAGCTCAGTCCGGAGTTGGGCGCGCGAGCCAGGCAGGAATTGCTGCACGAGGTTCGAGTGGCGCCCACGCTGGTGAAGTATGCAGATCCGAATCCGTATGAAATGGAAACTCGCCGGGAGTTGCGAGAAGCGGCGCGAGAGCTGATGAAGAGCGAGGCGGTCGCACCGTCGAAGGCGATTGTCGATCTGCTTGATGAGGAGCCGCTTGAAGTTGAGATCGCCACCACTTTGTTATACGAACACTGTCATTATTCCTATCGGCAAGTGCGGCAGGCGGTGCAGGTTTCAGGCGAGCGATACCGGCGGGAGATTATCGATCTCGGCCTGCGGCATCGCGGAAAGTTCGATGAGATGTTGCGAGGCTTTCGCGCCGGGCAGCAGTTCCGCTTCGACATCCTTATGGACACGGGCGGCTTTCGCGACATGCATCGTCACCGGCGCTGCATCCAGGTGATGCAGGGATCCACTACGCAGCACGGCTACGAGATGCTGCTCGATGTGGAAGATGCTGGGATGAGGGGACGATTCGATGCGGCGATGCGGCGTGTGCAAACGGCGATAGAGAAGCTGGCCGCGCAGGACGCACCGGATGCGAAAGAAAATTCTCAATACGTGATTCCGCTGGCGTACCGTAAGCGAGCGCTGTTCAAGATGGACTTCGCGGAGGCGGTCTACATCTCCGAACTGCGCACCACGCCGGCGGGACATGTTTCCTATCGCAACGTGGCCTATGCAATGTATGAGGCCGTGGCGCGAAAGTATCCGGCGTTGGCTAAGTATTTTCGCGTGCATGATGTGACGGCGCCGGTGGATTTGCTACAGCGGTAGGCTTGTGTTATATCCGCCCCACTTTTGCAGCGCATCTTGTGCCGCTTGCTGGCTAGTCGCTCCTCTCGTCCGTCATCCCGAGGCAGCGGAGTTCTCGGCGAAGCCGAGGACTCCCCACGAAGGTCCTTCTGTACTTGGCTGGCGCCACTGCCGCTGCCGACGAATCCTTAGGTCCTTCGGTCCCATAAATGTTGCTTTTGATGCTGGTGCGAGTGCGCCTACGACCACCGCGCGGAATGACCGACACGCGGCTCACGGTGATTCGTGACCGATAGCGGTTCTGGGTAATGAACTGCAAAGCTCGCACAGCAATCCTCCAATGCAGCCACGGTATCAAGCCGAGACTCTCGGAGCACTTTCCTTCGATACCCGCTCGATTCGTGCCTTCTTTTCAATCCCATTGTTCCCCATAATCTGCACCAATTTCCTGTCATTTGATTTACTATTGCATTCCGAATGAGAGACTGAAACCATACCCAACATGAATCGCATCACCATCGCGCTTTGTGCGCTTATCGTTGTCGTGCTCGTTATCCCGTTTCAAGATCGCAACCACAACCGTTTCGTTGTTGTGCCTGATAGACCCGGCCTCGTGCTCGACACTCACACCGGACAATATTGCAATCCTTGGCAGTACGTGACCGAAGCGGCCCCGGCCATCCCCAAGTGCTCCGCTCTCGCAAGAAGCTGGCACTAACTTAAACTCCTGTACATGGCAGATTGTATTGCCTGCTGGATTTCATCGTTGCGGTCTATTGCTTCCGTGTCGATGCCGGCATACTTCGCAAGCATCTTCTGCAAGGTCGGGTTTTTGGCAGTCGCCTGGCAGGCGCCATACCCTTTGTCAACGGTATAATCTGGGTTTATTATTCAGATTCGCCTTTTATTCGCTTCACTCTGTATGTATAATCCGGCCAGATTAGTTTTGCACTCTTATGAAGGAGCCACACTCCCATGGCGGATGAACGGGGCAAGGCAATAGAGTTAGCGTTTGCGCAGATTGAAAAACAGTTTGGCAAGGGTTCGATCATGCGGTTGGGGTCGAAGGAAGCCATCGTCCCCATTTCGGTGATTCCGACCGGCTCGATTTCATTCGACGCGGCGCTGGGCGTGGGGGGATTCCCGCGCGGACGCGTGGTGGAAGTTTTCGGACCCGAGTCTTCCGGCAAGACCACCATCACGCTGCAGGTGATTGCCGAGGCGCAGAAAACTGGCGGCATGGCGGCGTTCGTGGATGCCGAGCACGCGCTCGATCCTGCCTATGCCAAGAAGCTGGGCGTCGACGTAGACAACCTGCTGGTCTCGCAGCCCGACTATGGCGAGCAGGCGCTCGAGATCACGGAGGCGCTGGTGCGCTCCAACGCCATCGACGTGCTGGTTGTTGATTCCGTGGCGGCGCTGGTACCCAAGGCCGAACTCGACGGCGAAATGGGAGACAGCCACATGGGACTGCAGGCGCGGCTGATGTCGCAGGCACTGCGCAAGCTGACGGGGACGGTTTCCAAGTCGCGTACGTGCCTGATCTTCATCAACCAGATCCGAGAAAAGATTGGCGTGATGTTTGGCAATCCGGAAACTACTACGGGCGGCCGAGCGTTGAAGTTTTATTCGTCGGTGCGTGTGGATATTCGCCGCATCGCCGCGATTAAAGATGGCGACGTCGTCACCGGTTCGCGCACCCGCGTGAAAGTGGTGAAGAACAAAGTGGCCGCGCCCTTCCGCGAGGCCGAGTTCGACATTCTCTATGGCGAAGGCATTTCGCGGGAAGGCGACCTGCTCGATATCGCGGTGAACAATAACATTCTTGAGAAGTCCGGGTCATGGTTCAGCTACAAGGGTGAACGCATTGGCCAGGGCCGCGAGAATGCCCGCCAGTTCCTCAAAGACAATAAAGACACGATGGCCAAGCTCGATACGGAAGTCCGCAAAGCGCTGGGATTGATTGCAACTCCGGCGCAGGCGACACCGACAAACGGTCAGCCCACGACCCAAGGTGCACGGGTTACAACCATGCCGAGTGCTCCTCCAGAGACGGCGAAGGTACCGATCGCGGCGAAGCGATAAGCGCTCGGTGAACGGCTTCGAGGCTGCTTTTCGCGCTAGTCATCCTGAGCGAAGCGGCCTTGGTTTTTGCCTGCGCCGTCACTGATTTGTGCCGCGGGCAAACACCAAGATCCCTTGCTTGGCTCGGGCTGACAGTCCGACGCCACTTCCTTCCCAATTGCCATCCTCACTCCTGCCCGAATAGAATCCCTTATTAACTTGCACTGGCGCTTCCTGCGAGGACCATTGAAACAAGTCAGCGCGCTATATCCCGGTTCGTTCGATCCACCGACCAACGGGCACCTCGATCTGATTGAGCGAGGGGCCAAGATTTTCGAAGAACTGGTGGTGGGCATTCTGAAGAATTCGGAAAAGATCCCGATGTTCAGCCTGACGGAGCGTCTTGAGATGCTCAAGACACTCACCGCACATTTAAAAAATGTCCGCATCGAAGCTTTTCACGGGTTGATGGTCGAGTACGCGAAGTCGATCAACGCGACTTGCGTGTTGCGCGGCATTCGGGCGGTGAGCGACTACGAATATGAGTTACAGATGGCGCTGATGAACCGCAAGCTGGAGCCCACGCTGGAGACGGTATTCATGATGCCCGCCGACAAATATTCTTATGTCAGTTCGCGTCTGGTGCGCGAGGTGGCGCAGATCGGCGGCCCGGTGAAGGGACTCGTCCCCGAATTCGTGGAGCAGAAGCTACGCGAAAAACTCGAGCCCGCATACAAGTTCCACGACGAGATGCAGGAAACCGCGGCTCGTACGCCCTCGAGAAGAGAAAGGAAAAGAAAACCATGACGACCGCGATCACGGAAGCGCTGCGTCTCACCGATCGAATCAACCGCATCGAACCCTCCGCCACCATGGCAGTGGTAGCGGAGGCGGACAAACTGCGTACGCAAGGCATCGACGTGGTGGACTTTGGCGCCGGCGAGCCGCATTTTCCCACGCCGCAGCACATCAAGGATGCAGCCATCGCGGCGATTCAGGGCAACTTTACGAAATACACGGCGGTCCCCGGCACTGCCGAATTGCGCGATGCTATTGTGCACCGTCATGCGGTCGACTTCGATTCTGACTATCGCCGCGAAGAGGTGATCGCGTCCACCGGCGGCAAACACGCGCTTTTCAACGCCATTCAGGTGCTGGTGGATCATGGCGATGAAGTGATTCTTCCGGTGCCTTACTGGGTTTCGTTCAAGGACATTGTGCGCTACGCCGGGGGCCAGTGTGTGCTGCTGGAATCGGACGAATCGCAAGGATTCAGAGTTACTGCGGAGAGGGTAGCAAGGCTGATCACGCCGCGGACGAAGGTCATCATCCTGAATTCTCCTTCGAATCCTTCAGGCGCCGTAATGAGTGCGGAAGACCTGACGCAGGTTGTGCGCCTGGCGCATGAGCGCGGAATCTGGGTTCTTTCTGATGAGTGCTACGTTTATCTTAATTACACTGGCAAGAATTTTTCCGTGGGATCTTTGCGCGATTATAAAGAGCGCCTCGTTGTGCTAGGTTCGCTCTCGAAAACTTACGCCATGACTGGGTGGCGTATGGGCTACGCGCTTGGTCCGGCTGCCGTGGTGAGCGCAATGTCAAAGTTGCAGAGCCAATCGACCTCGAACCCGACTTCGATTGTGCAGAAGGCCGCGGTGGCGGCGCTGAGGGGCCCGCAGGACTGTGTCGAGCAAATGCGCAAAGAATATATACAATTGCGGGATCACGTCGTGAAAGGACTGCGCTCAATTCCTGGAGTAACCTGCACTTTGCCGGAGGGCGCGTTTTACGCGTATCCCAATATTTCAGCGTTCTTGGGACGCAGCGGGGTGAAATCGGCTTCCGACGTGGCTGGAAGGTTGTTGCGGGAAGCGCATGTGGCCACGGTTCCGGGAGAAGGATTCGGAACCGGCGGGCATATCCGCGTATCCTATGCGACATCGAAGGCGGAGTTGGATCGCGGACTGGAACGAATGCGAAAGTTCTTTGCCGCGCTGTGATTGCCAGGGTTGACCGTCTGGCTGAGGCCGTTTGTTCGCGAACGGCCTTTTTTATCGCATAGATTTTCATGGGCACCCTCTATCCACTATTGATGCTTCCGCGATTCGACCCGCGTCCCTGGGGGGCGCTGGATCTTTCGCCGATTTATCCCAATCACCGGTTCGGAGAAAAGATTGGCGAAGCGTGGCTCACGGGCGATGATTGCAAAGTGGCCAACGGTCCACTCTCCGGACAGACGCTGGCAGAAGTCAGTGAGCGGTATCAGCGGGAGTTGGTTGGCGATGCCGCACGAGATGCCCGGCGTTTCCCATTGCTGCTCAAGTTTCTTTTCCCTCATGAAAAACTATCGCTACAGGTTCATCCCGATGACGAGCAGGCCCGCCACGTCAACCAGCCATGGGGCAAGACGGAGTGTTGGTACGTGGCGCATGCGAAGCCTGGAGCACTGATCGGCTTAGGCTTGAAGCCGGGCGCAACCGTCGCTCAACTGGAGAAGGCGATTCAGGAAAACTGTGCCGAGGAATTGCTCAACTGGCTGAACGTATACACCGGGGACATGATTTACGTTTCCGGCGGGACTGTACATACTCTGGGACCGGGCTCGGTGATCGTGGAGACGCAACAGCAATCGGATACTACCTACCGTTTGTATGATTATGGACGACCGCGCGAACTGCATCTGAAGGAAGGTTTGGCAGCGGTGAAGACTAACGTTTCTTCAGGCAAAGTAATCAGAGCGGCTCCGTCCCAGCTTCGAAACAACAACCGGGTCGCTTCGCTGGTAGCCGCTCCTTATTTTGCTGTGGACCTGTGTGAGATGAAGAACGCGCAGGAACTGAGCACGCTCGACGAATCCGGCAAGAGTTCAGCCGAGATCCTGGTGGCGCTCGAGGGTTGCGGCCTGGTGGAGTCGGCGGGAGCGGAGCCGGTGACGATGGCAAAGGGTGACGCGGTAATAGTCCCGGCATCCGTGGAGCGGTTTACGGTGCGACCGCAGTGGACGCTTGAATTTCTAAGATCGCGAGTGCCCGGGGCCGCGGTAGCAGAGCCCGAGACGCGACTGTACTGAATTGATATCTTAAGAACTTGGCTAAGAATTCAAACTTCTATCCTGTGATTCTCGCCGGCGGCCGTGGTGCGCGGTTCTGGCCCTTGAGCCGGAGGAAGCGCGCGAAGCAATTGCTCGCGCTCGATGGCGAGAAGACCATGATCCAGCAAACGATGTCGCGACTGCTGCCACTCGCTTCGTCAAAGCGATTCTGGATCATTACCAACGATGATCTTCGGCCTGCTGTCTTGAAACAGCTTGCAAAGTTACCCAAAGAGCAGGCCATCGCCGAGCCGGTCGGACGCAACACGGCGCCCGCGATTGGTCTCGCAGCATTTATTTTGTTACGCCAGCATCCCGATGCGGTGATCGGAATGTTCCCTTCCGACCATGTGATCGGTGACGAGAAAAGTTACCGGTCAACGATTCAAGGTGGCGTAGAAATTGCGGCGGCAGGTGAAAATATTGTAGTCCTTGGCATCCGGCCAAATCGGGCAGAGACGGGATATGGCTACATTGAGGCGGGCGGCCGATTTGGCGAGGCATTGCGCGTGCGTCGCTTTACCGAGAAACCCACTTTGGAGACTGCGTCTGCGTTCGTCGCTGCGGGAAATTATTTCTGGAATAGTGGAATGTTTTTGTGGAGCGCCCGCACACTGGCGAATGCGTTGCGCGAACATCTTCCTAAGACCGCGCCGCTGCTGGAGGAGATTGCCGCTGCTTTTGGCACGCGCGCATTTGCCAGCATTTTTCGCAGGCTCTATCCCAAGTGCGAAAATATCAGCGTCGACTACGCGATTCTCGAACCCCGTTCAGCGAAGGGCGAACAGGCAGGGAATATTTTCTGCCTCCCCGCAGATTTTGGCTGGAACGACCTCGGCTCCTGGACCGCGCTCCACGAGCATCAGGCTGGGAAGAGTAAATCGATTGAAGGAAATATTATTGATGGCGCGGGCGTATTTATCCTGAACTCGAAGGGCAATTACGTACATGCGCCGAACAAGTTTGTTGCCGTTGTAGGGGTGAGCGATCTGGTGGTAGTCGATACGCCGGATGCCTTGCTGATTACCACGCGGCAGCACGCGCAGGATGTTGGTAAAGTCGTAAAGCATCTGGACGAGAAGAAACTGCACAAGCTGACGTAAGAAAGCGGTCAGTGATCAGTGACCAGAAACACCGTGAATACTGACCACTACTGGAAACTGAACTTCCATGGCTCAAGAGATCAAATTTGGAACAGACGGTTGGCGAGGCATCATTGCCGACGACTTCACGTTCGACAATGTGCGGCGAGTCGCCGGTGCGATCGCCTCCTACGTGTTGAAATACGAGGACGCCAAGCGAGGTGTCTTCGTTGGCTACGACACACGTTTTGCCTCGCAGCAGGCCGCGCAAGTTGCCGCCGATGGGATTGCGGCCGGCGGCATCCCAGTAAAGTTGGCGAACGATTACACGCCCACGCCAGCCCTATCCTACGCCGTTAAGAACGAAGGCGCTGCCGGCGGAGTGATGATCACGTCCAGCCACAATCCCTGGAACTGGAATGGAGTGAAGTTCAAGGGAAAGTTCGGCGGATCCGCAACTCCGGGCATCATGAAGCGGGTGGAAGAGGAGTTGCGCCAGGACGCTGCGCCGCGCGGGGAGAGAGCAGAGATTGAGGAAGTTGATCTAAAGACGCACTACATTGCTGCGGTTTGCCGTTTCGCCGATGTGGGTTTAATTGGCAAAGCGAAATTTAAGGTCGCGATTGATTCGATGTACGGTTCGGGACGCGGCATACTTACCGGAATTTTCCAGGAATGCGGCGTTCAGCATGTCGCGATCCGACAGGAAGTGAATCCTCTTTTTCCAGACATTAATCCCGAGCCCATCGAGCCGCACATTACGCTCTTGCAGCAAACGGTTGTGAGAGAGAAATGTGATGCGGGATTGGCCACCGATGGTGATGCCGACCGCATCGGCGCGGTCGCGGAAGACGGCAGCTTTGTGGACTCGCACAAGATTTTCTGCGTACTTTTGCGATGGCTGCTGGAGCGAAAGAGGTGGTCCGGCGACGTGGTGCGGGCCTTCAACACAACCCGCATGCTCGACCGGATTGCCGCCAAGCACGGCCGCAAGCTTTACGAAACAAAAATTGGATTCAAGTACACCGCAGACTTGATGATGGAGCACGACATCCTGATTGGCGGGGAAGAATCCGGAGGGATTGGCTATTCACGATTCCTGCCGGAGCGCGACGGTGTGCTGAATTGCCTGATGCTGGCCAATGTTATTGCGGAAGAAGGCAAGCCGCTCGGCCAGTTGGTGGCGGACCTGCAACGCGAGTTTGGCGCGCATTATTACGGACGGCGCGATATGCACATTGCGGAAGAGATCAAGCAGAATGCGATTCAACGGGCCGGAGCGGAGAGCACGCAGAGTTTGGGCCGCTATCGAGTGCTGAAGAAAGAAAACCTCGATGGCATCAAGTTTTTTCTCGATGCGCCGACCAATGGCAAAGGAGCAGAAGCCTGGATTCTTTTTCGGGCCTCCGGGACCGAGCCTCTGCTGCGTGCGTACGCGGAGGCCTCCTCGCCGGAACTGGTGACGGAAATACTCACCGCCGCTGCGAGCTTCGTTCAAAACGGCGGTTAGCGGTCCGATCAACGGTGCCAACTCCACAGGAACGCCGCGATAGTGCGATACTTTCAGATAGGCATGACTTTGGTTGAACACACATCCCCCACGCCGGACGACTCTCCTGAGGCGCGCCGCTACAACCGGATCCACCGATGGTTGGGGATCGCTGATTTCGTCATTGGCCTGATTTTCCTCGTCGTGCTGCTGGTTACCGGCTGGTCGAACTGGCTGCGAGATCTTGCATTGCGCCGAGGATTTCAGAATTACACCGTCGCCGTGTTCCTGTATCTGTTCTTTCTGCTTTTGATCAGCAAGGTACTCGGATTCGGTCTGGATTATTACGGATACCGGCTGGAACAGAAGTTTCAACTTTCGACGCAGAAACTGCGGTCGTGGCTCTGGGATGAAGTCAAAGGATTCTTAGTGGGATTAGTAGTGGCCGCGGTGGTGGTGGAGTTGCTTTATTTCATGATTCGGCAGTTCCCGCAACACTGGTGGTTGATCATGTGGGCGTTGTTCATCGGGCTATTTATTTTGCTGGCTCAACTTGCGCCAGTGGTGCTGTTTCCTATCTTCTATAAGTTCGAACCGCTGGATAATGAAGATCTGCGCCGCCGCCTGGTGCGATTGGGCGAGCGGGCAGGCACGAGGGTGCGCGGGGTCTACCGCTGGAAGCTTTCCGAGAAAAGCAAGAAAGCGAATGCCGCCCTGACCGGACTCGGCAGCACTCGGAGGATCATTCTGGCGGACACGCTGCTGGACAACTACGCGCCGGAGGAGATCGAAGCGGTATTAGCCCACGAACTGGGCCATCACGTTCACAAGCACATCCTGAAAAGCATTTTGGTGCAGGCAGGAATCACCTTGTTGGGCTTCTGGATTGCTAATTTCGTGTTGCATTATGCGGTCGATGATCACATGTTCGAGGAGCTATCCGATTTCGCCAATCTGCCCCTGTTAGCAATGACCGCAACCGTGCTTTCGCTCTTGCTGATGCCAGCTTTAAATGCCTACTCGCGCTACAACGAGCGGCAGGCCGATCGTTACGCTTTTGAATCGATCACCAACGTGCAGCCATTTATTTCGTCGATGAACAAGTTGGCGCGGCAGAACCTGGCGGAGCGTACGCCTTCGAAGTGGATCGAAGTGTTGTTCCATTCACATCCAGCGATTTCGAGGCGAGTGGCGGCCGCGGAAGAGTGGGATCGCACGCAGATGGCGGGCCCGCAAGTCTAATCTGTCCGGTTGTAACCTACGCACAAAAGAACTATCGTTTGCGCAAGACTATCCCCACACGTTGAAAATCTTCTTCCGTGTCCACGCCCACCGAGTCGTACGGAGTTTCGGCCACGTAAATCGAGATCCCGTTCTCCAGAAACCGCAACTGTTCCAGCCGTTCACTTTTTTCGAGCGTGGATTCGGGTTGGCGCACAAAGAAATCGAGCGCGGACTTTCTGTAGGCATAAAGGCCGAGATGCTTGAAGTAACGGGGGTAGGCGTCGTCGCGGTCAAAGGGAATGCTCGCGCGCGAAAAATAGAGTGCGCGCCCATTGGTCTCCGTCACTACCTTGACCGCATTTGGATTATTAATGTCTTCCGGCGGGCATGGGGTCTTCAGCGTGCCTACCTGGACAGACGGATCTTTGATTCCATCCAGTAGAGCCGCGATTTGTTCGGGACGAACCATAGGTTCGTCGCCTTGCACATTGAGATAAGCATCGGCAGCAACGTCGTCCGCGACTTCCTTCACGCGCTCTGTCCCGCTGCGGTGAGCGGAAGAAGTCATGCGAGCTTTCCAGCCGTGATGGTTGCAAGCCGTTAAAATCTCTTCCGAGTCCGTTGCAATGATCACGTCGAACAGGAGTGGCGATGAGAGAACCGCCTCATAGACCCAGCCGACGAGCGGCTTTCCGGCAATCTCGCGCAGCATCTTGCGCGGCAGACGGGTGGACGCGAGCCGAGCAGGAATAATGGCAACAGTTTTCATGTGCAACCAGTTTCCAGGTTTCCTGCTGCGTCTGGCAAGTATCGAATCGGCGGATGCGTCGAGACCTCCCGCCGATGTTTGACACTTTTTTACAAGCACTTTTAAAATAAAAGACTGGGCACGGCGCGCAACTCTGGTCCGTGCGGTCCAAACCACGAGATTCGCTAGTTTGCGAATCGTCCTCTGGTTGCGTGCACACCACAATGGCGGCGTAGCTCAGGTGGCTAGAGCGACGGTCTCATAATCCGTAGGTCCGTGGTTCGAGTCCACGCGCCGCCACCAAATTTAGGGTTTTGTTTTCAATAAATTAGAGATGTTCCCCTCCAAGGGGGATTGCTCCAATTTTGGTGCATTGTAATGAAAGTGTAATGTGAGGCTCGACTTTGAGGGTTTTCAACCCCATAAACGCGCTAGTTTATTTAGGGTTGGGCCCTTCTCGACGGGCTCCCCGATCCCTCCGATCGTCGGCACGCTGGAGGGCCCTGTCTTAGCGCTACGCAATTTTTCCAACAGATTGATCGCGTCTCGGAGATATTCTGGGACTCGTGCTGTATAGAACCGGAGCACGTCTCTCCGCGCATGCCCGAGCAGTTGGTCGATAATCGTATCCGACACACCCAATCCCGCCAGTCTGGTTGCGAATGTGTGGCGACACTGGTAAATGGGGAATCGAGGGATCCCCGCAAGTTTCAGAGCGTTGTGCCAAGCAGTTTTAACGCTGTGGATGTGTGTACTCGGGCGTTGCGGGTTGAAAAAGACGTACTCGGATATTCCATTTGTGGCGGCGTGCCACTTTTGGAGTTCGGACGCGACAAACTCTGTCATCGGAAGAGCGCGTAGCCCAGCTGCCGTCTTGGATTGCGCGACCGTAATTACTGTTTCTTCAAAGTCAACCTCTGTCCACTTGATTCTAAGAGCTTCGATTCCAACCCGCATTCCCGTATAAAGCAGCACGGTCACTATTAATCGCAATCTGACGTCACAACACATCAGGATTCTCTGTTCTTCGGCGAAGGATAGTACCCGAGGAGCCTTGCGGTTTTTCTCTTCGTCAAAAAGCTTCACGCCGTCAAGTGGACTATGAGTCAGTAGCCTACGTTCTACCGCAAAATTAAATGCAGCTCGGTATACCGCTATGTCCCTGTTTACGCCGGCCGGGCTGACGCCTTCTTTTATTCGGAAATCTTTGAAACGGTCAAATGTGAAAGCGTCAACATCAGTAATCCGGCACATTCCGCAAATTGGTGTTAAGACCCGCTGGGACAATTTGTAGCGCTTTTGAGTGGCTAGGTTTTGGATCTGCGCAATGTAAGAATCCAGCAGTTCGTCGACGGTCAGAGTCTGTGAGGGCCTCACAGCTACACGCCCCAAACCAAGCTCCATTTTTCTTTTGAGAAGCAGGGATTCGGATCACGGCTTTCGGAAGAATGTGAGGATTCGAAATATTGACGTCCGTGCCACACGTATGTGATCCAGTAAATATTCCCGCGCTTGTAGATTCCGGGTCGTCTTCTCATGGCGCACTCGCCACACGCTTTCCGCAAAGCTGGTACGCAGTGAAAACTGAAACTCCGTATTTCGTGGCCAGAGTCCTGAACGGCGCTTTGGTTCGAGCACGTTCCTTCCGCAACTTAGTAATGTCCTCCGCGGTTAGCACGCGCAGCGGAGGGCGTCCGAGGCGTTTGCCAGCACACCGAGCCTGAGCTATGCCTGCGCGGACCCGCTCACGCATTCGAATCCGTTCCTGCTTGGCCATGGTCGCCAGCAAGGAGATCACCACGTCTTTGAAGGTGCCGCAGGAATCCAGGTACGGTTCGGTGAAACTCTTATAGCCCACCTGATAAGAAGTCAGGCGCTCAAGATACTGCAACGTGGCAAGTGTTCCTTCGCGCGTCAGTCGATCTAGAGCAAAGAACAGCAAAACATCGAACCTTCGCTGCGAGGCATGCAGCAGCATCTTTTGGAATTCCTCACGCGCGGCGACAGAACCGCTCTCTCGGTCGATGTACTCAGTGGGCTTTTGCCATCCTTGCCGATGGCAGAATTCTCGAAGTTGAGCGAGTTGATTTAGCGTTTCTTGCGTGTTGGTAGAAACGCGAGCGTAAATCGCGCACTTTGTTACCACGATTCCTCCTTAGCCTAACGCATTATTATTATTATAGTTAATATCTTTAAGATATACAACAAAACTCCCTTTCCTACGAATCGCAACCTAGGGCAAAAACAACGGGAAAACGGGTCGTTTCGTGAGATTGTGCTTTGGAAATCAGCTTTTCAGACAAGCGACTTAACCGAATCCCCTGTTCCTCACCATGAGTCTCAAAGAGGCAAATTGGACGCTGAACCTTAGGTGTTAGCTGCAATGTCAGGCCGAGAGTACAGTCTCCGATAGCCACTACTCGGGGCATCATCTGCCAGTCCTGTTCCCTGCTGTGACCGAATCGGAGCTACCAAATGGTCTCCCTCGCCAACTCTCCAGATGTTCAGCAGATTGATTTGCACGAAGTGATTCGCAAGCTGGAACAGGAAGTCGCTGGGCGCGAGGAGGCTGAGCAAGCCCTGAAGCGCGGCCTCGCCATCAGCGAGGCTGCGCTCAAGGAGTTGGCCGATCAAAAGTTCGCTCTGGATCAACACGCGATCGTGGCGGTGACCGACGTTCGGGGCACGATTACCTACGTGAACGAGAAGTTCTGCGCCATCAGTCAGTATTCAAGAGATGAACTGATCGGTCAGAATCACCGCATCCTCAACTCCGGTCACCACTCCAGAGAGTTTTTCGAGCAGATGTACCACACCATTGCGAATGGCATGACTTGGTGCGGCGAGATTAAGAACCGCGCTAAGGACGGTTCGATCTACTGGGTAGATGCGACGATCGTCCCGACTTCAACCGCAGACGGCAAACCGTGCCAGTACGTCAGCATTCGAGCGGACATCACCAAGCGCAAGTTGGTGGAACAAGCTCTCGCCGGGCAGGCGTTGGAATTGTGTCGACGGGACGAGGAACTGGCCCGCTCCAATGTCGAACTGGAGCAGTTTGCCTACGTGGCATCGCATGACCTGCAGGAGCCACTGCGTACGATTGCCAACTACACCCAACTATTGGCGGAGCGATATCACGGCAAGCTGGACGAACAGGCCGACAAGTATATCGCGTACGCGGTGGATGGCGCCGTGCGCATGCAGTCTCTAATTCGTGATTTGCTAAAGTTTTCTAGGGTCGGCAAAGCGGAGATTGAACTCAGGACCACCGACTGCCGCACGGTTGTGGAAGAAGCGTTGAGGAACCTGCGGGCTGCAGTAAAGGAGAGCGGTGCAGTGGTGAATTGGAATGGTCTGCCTATGGTCCTGGCCGACCCCGGGCAACTCACGCAGGTATTTCAGAACTTGATCGCCAACGCAATCAAGTTTCACGGTGTGGAAACTCCGCTGATCCAAATCGATTCAGAAAAAAAAGAACACGCGTGGGTTCTAACGGTTTCCGACAATAGCATCGGCATCCCAACCGAGAGCTGGCAAGACGTTTTTGTCATTTTCCGCCGTCTGCATACTCGAACCGAATATGCAGGCAACGGGATCGGCTTGTCGATCTGCAAGAAAATTGTCGAGGGGCACGGCGGAAAGATCTGGATCGAAGCTCAAGCCACACCCGGCTGTCGCTTCAAATTCACACTACCCAGCAAACCATCTCCCCAGACATCGCTGGGAGCACAAGCATGAGAACCACCGAGATTCTGTTGGTAGACGACAATCCTGCGGACACTGACTTGACCAGCGAAGTGCTGTCGCGCAACGGAGGTCTGAGTCACATCCACTCTGTAATCAATGGCGTGGAGGCGATCGCGTTTCTGCGCCGCGAAGGAAAGTATGCCAACGCGATTCTTCCTGACTTCGTGATCCTTGACTTGAATTTGCCCAAGAAAGACGGTCGCGCCGTTTTGGCAGAAGTCAAGGCCGACCCGGTCCTGCGCAAGATTCCGATTGCGGTCTTCAGCACCTCCGAGGCACAACAAGACATTTTGCGCAGTTACGAACTGGGAGCAAACTGCTATGTAAGCAAACCCGGCAACCTGAAGGACTTCATCTCCGCTGTGACAAGGATCGGACAGTTTTGGGTTGGTTTGGCGCATCTACCACGCGAGGAGAAACGATGAATAACGGTCAAGCTCATGTTCTGCTGATTGAGGACAACCCCGGGGATGCAGATCTGGTACGCCTACGTCTGGTAGAAAGTCAGTCCGACGTCCATGTGAACTGCGTCACCCGGCTCTCCGATGCTCTTGCGTCCCTGGAAGTGGAGACACCTTCGCTGGTCTTGCTCGACTTAGAACTTCCCGACAGCCACGGCGCGGAAACCTTTCGTCGGATCATGCGGAAGGCTCCGAATGTACCGGTGGTGATCCTTTCGGGTCACGACGATGAGGCGCTGGCGATCAAAGCCGTCCACATGGGCGTCCAGGACTATCTGATCAAAGGCGACATCACCAGCAAGCATCTGGAGCGCGCCCTCCGCTATGCGGTGGAACGGCAGGGGTTGCTGCGTGCTTTGGAAGTGACCGGCAAGCAGCAGATTGAATTGAAGAACCAGTTTCTGTCGCATGTTTCGCACGAATTGCGCACACCGCTGACCTGCATTCACCAGTACATCACACTCCTTTTGGACGGGTTAGATGGTCCCATGTTGCCCGACCAAACTGATCACCTGAAGACCGTCCTCAAGAGTGTGAATCAGTTGCACGCCATGATCCGCGACCTGCTTGAAGCCAGTCGCGCCGATAGCGGCAAGCTGCGAATCGAACTGCGCTGCATCGATATCGGCGGACTGGTTCGCCAAGCGATCGCGATGATGCGGCCCACCGCCGCGGAAAAACAAGTCGGACTCGAAGCTGTGTTGGATCCGGCAATTCCCCTCGTCTTTGCGGACCCCGACCGCGCTCTCGAAGTTCTCATCAATCTGATCGACAATGGAATCAAGTTTACTCCCCCAGATGGATCGGTGGTCGTGAGAGTCTCGCTGGTAGAGACTGACCCGGTTGCGGTCTATCTCTCGGTCACCGACAGTGGTTGTGGCATTCCTCAAGTATCGCTGCCGCAGGTTTTTGAACGTCTTTATCAGGACCCCAACGCGGTAGATGGCAACCGAGTCGGCCTCGGTCTCGGGCTTTACATTGCCAAAGAAATCGTCACTCTCCACGGCGGTAGAATGTGGGCCGTGAGTGAAGCCGGAAGCGGAAGCACATTCTCGTTCACCTTGCCGATCTATCCCCTGGCCAAGCTCCTGCTTCCAGTGATTACTCACAAGGGACGTTTGCGTGAGGAAATTGTGCTGGTACGCGTGGAACTGACCCCGCTGTCCAAGTCACTCCGCGGAAGCTGGAAAGAAACTTGCGAGCAGTGTCTGGACCTCCTAGGCAAGTGCATCTACGTGGACAAGGATTTCGTTCTTCCACCCCTGGGAAGCAGTGGCCTGGTCGAAACGTTTTTCATAGTCGCCTCCACTGACATGCGAAGGGTGAGCATCATGTTGGACCGCATCCGCGCCCAGATCGGCGCGGTGCCTAGGTTGAAGGCGAGCGGCACCCTGCAAGTGACGGCCGAGATAATTCCTGCCTTGCCCGCGGCCGACCTGAGAAACCTGGAACAACAAATTCGTGGCGTGGCCGACCACGTCACCGAAATCATCCAGCGGGGTCTCACGAGCAAACAAAACCTCACCGAAAAGGAGAACCACAAACATGCAAACTGAGAGTTACAGCGAGAGGAAGCCCATAAATCGAGCAAAGATAATGGTCGTGGATGATGATCCCGATCTGAGACAGGTCCTGAGTTTGCGCCTACGGGCCAATAACTATGATACGGTGAGTGTCTGCGACGGATATTCGGCCATCGCGATGGCCCAGAAGGAGAAACCCCACCTTATCATCCTCGATCTCGGACTGCCAGCGGGCGACGGTTTTGCCGTACTGAAAAACTTGCAAGACTACCCGGCGCTTTCCGTCATCCCAGTGGTCGTTCTCACAGCTCGCGATCCCGAGGGCAATAAAAG